>ENA-OQBV01000092-OQBV01000092.1-human-gut-metagenome-genome-assembly--contig:-NODE-92-length-49352-cov-23.845302_pt1 | contig 49352 bp, 50 predicted proteins | sample MGYA00242750_ERZ504559 | MGnify/ENA primary metagenome ERZ504559 (study PRJEB26092, sample SAMD00036230) | human gut metagenome | host: Homo sapiens | study: EMG produced TPA metagenomics assembly of... | reverse complement strand
GACCATTTACGACAGGAAGAAAGAACTGGTTGTTCTCGGCAAGTGTGTCAGGAGCGGAATCAAGTGCGAATGCATACAGCATAATTGAAACAGCAAAAGCAAATGGACTGGATCCATATAAATATTTGACAACAATATTTACATATCTTCCAAGCCAAGATCTGATCAAAAATCCAGAAATAATAGACGAGTTTCTACCATGGAGCGAGTTCGTACAAAAAAACTGTAAATAAAAGAATCAGCTAACATTTTTTAGCAATGTTCAACTGATTCTTTTTCATTTATTTAACACATTATTTTATTTGGCGCTTACTTTAAATCAAGATATAGATTATGATAATTCGTTTTTAGAAGATATTCCAAGTGAACATGTAGGAAATGACAATTTATCTGGAGGTCAACAATTTAGGATGGTATTAATGAGAACACTATTAACGGATGCAAAAATTATTTTAATAGATAATAATTTTATGAGTGTGGATTCTAAACTTAGAGAAAAAATATTTGAATATCTGAAGAAATCTGGAAAGACAATTGTTTTTACAGATCATTTGTATCGAAATGAATATAAAGAGTTTAGTGTGATAGAAGTATAAATAAAAATAGGAGACAATGTCATTAAGTTAAACAATATCTAAAGTTTATATGTATATAGGTTGTTTTGTTACTAAAAGGATATTAATAATATAGAGAACTTTAATCATCTTTTTTTGATAATGTTGGATGTTGCATATAGAATATTTCTTTTTGACGATCTATTTCTGCTTTTAATTGTTCTTTTGAAGGAAGGTAAGTTAGGTATTTAGACATAAAAAGTCTATCATTATCATGAAGAATAGAATATCTAGCAATATCTTCATCTGTTTCAGAACAAAGTAGTATTCCAAGCGTTGGATTATCTCCTTCTTTGCATTTTAAATCGTCATACATTCGAACATACATATCAATTTGACCAACATCTTGATGTGTGATTTTCCCCATTTTTAAATCAATGAGAACATAGCATTTTAATTCGATATTGTAGAAAACAAGATCAATATAGTAGTCTTCAGTTTCAGTTACAATATGTTGTTGTCTAGCAACAAATGCAAATCCCTTTCCCATTTCCATTAAGAAATCTCTGATATGTGTCAAAATGGCTGACTCCAAATCATTTTCAAGATAAGAATCTTCATTTTTGAATCCCAAAAACTCTGCAACAATTGGACTTTTTAATAATTCAAACTGATTTTTTTGATTTTCTGAATTCTTCAGAAGCATTTCGTTAACAACATCATTTTTCTTTGGAGATTGCATTAATCGATAGAAATATTGTGTGCTGATGTTTCTATCTAATGTTCGAGAACTCCATCCCTCATTTGAGGCTTCATTCATATACCATAATCTTGCGTTTTCATCAGAAACACGTAATAAACTTCTAAAATGCGTCTAAGTTAAATTGTGAACGCATGCGTTCACAATTCGTACATCAGGAAAAGCAATATAAAATTTGCGGAAATATTGGAGGTTTCTCTTTGAAAAACTTTTTCCATATTCTTTTGTAAGTTCATCAGCTAAAGCATCAATCAGAGCTTGCCCATATTGTGCTCTTTCATTTCCGTTTTGTTCCTGCTCAACAATACGTTTACCCACATGCCAATATGTTAGTATCATTGCTTTGTTGGTAGCATTGTATGCTATTTTTTGACCAGAAGAAATGATATCTTTAATATCAGTGATTATAGCTTGATAATTCATAATTTTATTTTCCATATGAATTTTTAACCTCGCTTTCTTTTATTCTTTTATATTTTAGAATTCAATTATTTTATCGATATAAGAACCATATCATATTTATATTAACTTTTCATGAATTTCGAATTTATTCATTAGAAATCTTCTTCGTCAGTACTACAATTCCTTTGTTGTGTAGTAATGCAAAAATAAATCAAGTGCTTCGGTATGATCATTCATATTTAAATACATAGAATTGATGAGTCAAATGCTCGAAATTGAGCAAAACAATATTTTAATTGTATGTATTGTTAGAATGAAACGGTTTGTACTCAATATGTACTCACAGTGACTCCAAAATGAGTACAAAATATACGTAAAAGATTTGGAATATAAAATAATACAGATGGATTATTGGCTCAAAGAAAGTATTTGTATTCCAGATCCAACAAAGAAAAGGATCTAATTGCCAAGGCAAAACTATCCAAAGAAGTAAAAGCACTAACGCCGGATATTAAAGTATTAAGAAGTCAGATCAAGAGTCTAGACTATATAAGAAAACGTTCATCAAAGTATAGAGAGTATAATAAACAACTAGAACAGAAAAGGAATTTAGATAAACAAAGAGTTTGAGCAAATAAGGTTTTACTCAAGCTTTAATTAATGATAAATAAGTGCGGTTTTCTTAACTTTGTGAAGTGGTAAAGAGTGTAGAACTTTTTAATGTTAAATCTTTATCGTTAAATGATTTGATGTCAATAAGGATTTTGATCATCATATCTTTATTGTTGGTTTCTGTATAGTATTCCAAAATAAAGTTTTGAATAAGTGGAATATCTTCGTATACATTGTTCTGCAAGAGTGACTGATAATACAAAATGATATTTTTTTCAAAATCAACATTTTGCTTTTGAATACGAGCACTTATAGCTTGCAAAAAAGGCTTGTAAAAATCGTCTGCATATTCTAAATAAGATTCTATATAATCTAAACATTTTAGATACTCATTCTGTTTGTAATATGAATAGGGTATGAAATAACATAAATCACAAGATGGATCTTTGTTTTCAATGGCCAAGTTTGTGTATTTTATACATTCACTGTATTGACAGTTTAATAGATAGCACCAAGCTAAACTATGGTGTATTTTTGGAACATATTCTTTGTTTGATTGATTGATATCACTTAATAATTCCTTTAATTTAGCTGTTGCAAAATCATATAATCCCATACTAATTAAGCAATTGCATTGTGAAAAATCAATGTAGAACAGAGTAGTATAGTTATTTAGTCGATTAAAGATATTTCTAGCTTTTTCACAATATGAATAAGCTAAAGCTACACGATTAGTACGAGCATATAAACTGATTAGTTGGAAAAGAGAATATGCGTATACTTTAGAGTTACTTGAAGAAAGTTCCAAAGATTTGTTTAGGTAATTTTCAGCAATGAAAATGGAAACACTTTTCCGCTTGTAGTATATGCCTAGCAAACAGTAAAAGATGGATATGTTAGCTAGTGATAATGCGTCTAAATTTGATTCGACTAATTCTCTAATATATTCTATTTGCGAATTATTATTGCTAATACGCATATGATAGTGTAATTCTATGATTTTAAAAACAAAATAAGCACTAGAATTTTCATAGATATTAGTATTTTCCACTGCTTTTTTTAAAATATCGGATTCTTCTGTCTGGTTAGCAAAAAATAAAGCTTTAAAGGCTTCGTTAAGAATATCACATGCTTCATCATATAGTTGTTGATTTTCATCGAATGAAATATCATAGAAATTACTTAATTGTTGTATAGTTCCATTTGGAAAATTTCTCTTCCCATTTTCTAGATCGCTTAAGAAACCTTTGTTCATCCGAATTGAATCTGCAACATATGCTAAAGATAGACCGTCATTTATTCTGTAGTTTCGAAAAAATCCACCAATATTATTTATTTTATGTTGTGACTTTGGAATTTGCTTGACAAATGGCATAAGATTATCACCTCATTGCAATAATAATATCACAAATACATGGCAGTAATGTTAGTTATTTGTTTTTAAGATTAATTAAGTTTACACAGTTAGCGATTATGCTTGTGACAATTGCTTTTCGTCTAAATTTAAATTTCGTAATTCTTTTAAAGAACTATAGTTCTCTACTAGCAGTGATTCAAAAGTACTTGTAGTATCTGGTGTAGCCTTGTTTTCAGTTCTACCAAGTATATAATCAGTAGATACATTAAAATAGTCTGCTAATGTGCATAATTCATATATTTCAATTTTCCTTACTATCCAAAGAAGCAAAAGCACTAACGCCGGATATTAAAGTATTAAGAAGTCAGATCAAGAGTCTAGACTATATAAGAAAACGTTCATCAAAGTATAGAGAGTATAATAAACAGTTAGAACAGAAAAGGAATTTAGATAAACAAAGAGCTTGAGTAAATAAGGATTTACCCAAGCTTTAATTAATGATAAATAAGTGCGGTTTTCTTAACTTTGTGAAGTGGTAAAGAGTGTAGAGCTTTTTAATGTTAAATCTTTATCGTTAAATGATTTGATGTCAATAAGGATTTTGATCATCATATCTTTATTGTTGGTTTCTGTATAGTAATCCAAAATAAAGTTTTGAATAAGTGGAATACCTTCGTACATATTGTTCTGCAAGAGTGACTGATAATACAAAATGATATTTTTTTCAAAATCAACATATTGTTTTTGAATACGAGCACTTATAGCTTGCAAAAAAGGCTTGTAAAAATCGTCTGCATATTCTAAATGAGATTCTATATAATCTAAACATTTTAGATACTCATTCTGTTTATAATATGAATAGGGTATGAAATAACATAAATCACAAGATGGATCTTTGTTTTCAATTGCTAGATTTGTGTATTTTATACATTCACTGTATTGACAGTTTAATAGATAGCACCAAGCTAAACTATGATACATGGTTGAAATATATTTATTACTGGATTGGTCAATATTGTTTAGTAATTCTGTTAGCTTTTGAATTGAGTTTTCATAGAGTCCTAAGTTTGTTAAACAATTACATTGAAAAAAATCAATAAAAAACATTGTTGTATAGCTTTGTAATCGATTGAAAATGCTTCTGGATTTTTCGCAATATGTATATGCTAACGCAGATCTGTTTGTTTCAGCATATATACTAATTAGTTCAAATGTGCAAAGTGCAGCGATGTCAGGAATATTTGAAGATAAAGACAAACATTTTTTAAAGTACTTTTCAGCCACAAAATTTGTAGATGGATTTCTTTTATAATAAATACCTAAAATACAATAAAAGATTGATAAATCTTTGGAATTAATGGCATCTAAATTAGACTCGATTAATTTTTTTGCATCATTAATAAAGGTTTCATTACAATTAAATCGTATTAGATAAAAAAGATTTAAAAGATTAAATAAAAAAAATCCACTGCTATTTTCATATATGTCTTGTTTACTTAAAATTAATTCCAATAATTGTTTCTCTTTAAAAGTATTGGAATTACATAGAGCGTGAAATATTTCATCAATATTATTTTCTAATTCTATGTAAAATTTAAGAGAATCATCGAATTTTAAGTTATAAAAATCATTTAATTGATTAATGGTTCCATCAGGGAAATTTCTCTTCCCATTTTCTAGATCGCTTAAGAAACCTTTGTTCATCCGAATTGAATCTGCGACGTATGTTAGTGAAAGTCCATCAATAATTCTTTGATGTCTAAAATATGCACCTGTCAAATTTAAATTTTCTGTATAAATTGGAATTTTATGTTTATATGGCATAAAAGCATCACCTCAGTGGATTAATAGTAACATAAAGTGATATGGATTTCTTGTTTTATTCTATTTTCCAAACGTAATTTTTTAACATTATTCTTCATATTATAATTTTAGTATTTTAAAACCATTTATATACTCATTGATTGGATCAGCACACATTTATAATAAGTATTGATACACATATAAAGTGTAGCAATCATATAGTTAGTAAACATACGAAAGTTGAATTTAGAATAGTTGTTTATATAATATGGAAAGGTGATGATTGATGGAAAACATTATAGAAATTACGAATGTACGGAAAATATACCGCACATATCAGAAAAAGAGTGGGTTAAAAAATATGATTAAAAATATTATTTATCCTGACTTTAAAGATTTTATAGCTGTGGATGATATGAGTTTTTGTATACGTAAAGGTGATATTGTTGGCTATATTGGCCCAAATGGTGCCGGAAAAAGTACCACAATAAAAATGTTAACAGGAATCTTGGTGCCAAATAGTGGAATGATTAAAGTGTTTGGAAAAGATCCTTTAAAGTATAGAAAAGAAAACTCTAAACATATTGGGGTTGTTTTTGGTCAGAAGAGTCAGCTTTGGTGGGATATTCCTGCTATAGAAAGTTTAGAACTATTAAAAGAAATTTATAAAGTTCCAGATTGTGATTTTAAAGATAGAGTAGAAAAATATGCTGATATGCTGCAGGTAAAAGAATTTTTGAATTTGCCAGTAAGACAGATGAGTTTGGGCCAAAGAATGAAGTGTGATTTAATTGCAGCATTGATACATGATCCATCCATATTGTTTTTAGATGAACCAACTATTGGTTTGGATGTGGCAACAAAGGATAGGTTAAGAGAATTTATTTTGGAGTTAAATAGAACAAAGAAGGTAACTGTATTTTTGACAACACATGATATGCAGGATGTGGAAAAATTATGTAATCGAGTAATTTTAATCAATCATGGGCGAATGTTATATGATGGAGATTTAGAGAGTGTAAAGGAAAAATATATACGGTATCGAAATTTAAAAGTTGTATTTAATAAGACGTATTCTATTGATGAATTAAAGTTTTTAAAAGACTTTCAAGATCTTCGTATACAAAATTTAGATGATAAAACTATGCTGATTCAATACAATTACAAACTTTATTCGGTTACAGATATTGTGAGCTGTTTATTAAAAAATACAGAGGTTGCAGACTTTTCAATCAAGGACCTAGAAATAGAAGATGTAATCAAAGAGGTATGTTAATATGTATCGTGTTTTATGGGCTTATTTAAAACAACAATATTCATCTTTAACAGCTTATAAATCTGCTTTTTGCATGACATTAGTCAATGTGTTTATACGAATCTATGCCTATGCAATGTTATGGATGACATTATATAAGCAGAATGCTTCTTTATTTGGAAATATTGATCTAAATCAAATGCTGCTTTATAGTATATTTTCAATTTCTTTATCACAGGCATTTACTTGGTGGGATGGTCCACATATTTATGTGGAAGAAAATATAAAAAATGGAAGAATTATATGTGATTTACTCAAGCCAATGGAATTACAAACACAATTGTTTTTAAGAACTCTTTCTTCAACGGTGATTAATCTTTGCATTTTCACAATTCCTTCCTTTTTAATATCAACTTGGTTTTTTAAACTAGAGCTAAATGTGAATTTAATTGGAGCTTTAATCACTTTCGTACTTGGTTTTTTATTATTGTTTTCAATGAATTATATTTTATCTTTAATTTGTTTTTTAAGTCTTGATCTAGAAGGATATCTCTATATTTTTCATGCACTGATTGCATTTTGTTCAGGACAAGTGGTTCCTTTATGGTTTTATCCGGATTTTCTTTTAAGAATAATAAACTGGTTACCTTTTAAATATGTATTTTACGAGCCATTGCTTCTTTTTATTCGAAATGGCAATCTTTTTCAAACCGTTCGTTTTCAAGTGATTTGGATTTTTATATTATCTTTGATTGGACGCTTTATGTGGAAATGTGTATCGAAGAAAATCGTTGTACAAGGAGGTTAGGGTATGGAAAGTGTTCAACTATATTTTGATCTAATAAAAGCGGGCTTAAAACGATTTGCTGAATATCGTTCAAGTTTTATTGCAGGATTCTTCGGACTTATCATGATCAACGGGTCTTCTATTCTCTTGATCTGGGTCATGTTGAAAAACTTTCATACACTAAATGAATGGACTTTTTGGCAGATAGTCTTTAATTATTGTTTATTCTTATCTTGTTTAGGATTTCATAATACTTTTTTTAGACATATTAGTGATTTAGAGAGTCATATTGTGAATGGAACATTTGATCGGTTCTTATTAAGACCGGTGAGCCCTCTTTTACAATTAGCATCTGAAAAAATTAGTATTACAGATTTATGTGATTTCACAACGGGAATGATTGGAGCTTTATTTGCGGCAAAAATGTTACATATCCAAATTACAGTTGGTTTTATGTTTGGATTTATAGTCTCAATTATAAATGGAGTGTATGTATTTACCGCAATTCTTTTTTCAGTAAGCTGTATATCTTTTTGGACCATGAAATCAAAATCTATTTTATATAGTACAAATGAAATACAGGAAAGTGTACAACATTATCCAATAAGTATATTTAATAAGGCATTTAAGTTTATTGTTACGGTACTATTACCGTATGGTTTGGTAAATTATTATCCATCTTTAATTCTGTTAAATAAAGTGAATGTGCATTGGGTGTATGTCATTATGATTGCTTTAGTCGACATAATTTATGGTGGGATAGGAGCCTTTTTATGGCAAAGAGGACTGAAAAGATATAATGGTTCAGGTTCTTAAAAAGTAGGTGATGAATATGGATGATAGACTAAATCATGAACAAAAAATGTTTTCAAAAACAAATTGGGAATTTACCAAAAAAATTGTGGAAAGTATTTGAATTTGTAATTTTAAAAATATACACAAAGGAGGTGCACTATGGTTTTAATGGTAAATGGGTTGTTTAAATCAATAAGCAAAGTAAATATTTTAAAAGATATCTCTTTCAGTATTAATGAAAATGAAATATTAGGATTGATTGGGCCTAATGGTTCAGGTAAATCTACCATAATGAAGTGTATTGCTGGTTTATATCATCCAACTTCAGGTGAAATAACAATTAATGGATATGACATAGATAAAGATCGGGTAAATGCTTTATCTAACATGGGTGTTAGTATCGAATATCCAGCTCTTTATCCCAATCTTACGGGTAAGGATCATTTTAAAATGGTCGCAAAATGGAAAAAACTGGATAAAAGCAGAATTAAAGAAATGGAAGATTTTAGTGGCCTAAATAGTGAATTGAAAAAAGAAGTTAGGCATTATTCCATGGGTATGAAGCAACGCTTGATTTTATCATTGGCAATGATGACAAAGCCCAAACTGCTTATATTGGATGAGCCGACAAATGGATTGGATCCACAGGCTATTATTGATTTAAGAAAGAAACTTCTGGATATACGTAATGATGGTACAAGTATTCTTTTATCGAGTCATCAATTAAGTGAAGTAGATAAGTTAGTAGATCGAATTATTTTTATAAAAGATGGTCAGCTTATTGCACATAAGACAATAGACGAGCTTCATCAAAAACATATTTTGTGTATCAAAACTTCAGATAATCAATATGCACAAAAGATTTTAAAAGACTATATTGTAACGAACGATAATGAATATATAAGATTAGAATGTGGTTCAGATAATGATTTTTCTAACGTAATCAACTTATTGGTTAAAAATAATATTTCTATTTATTTAATTGAAGATAATGGAGAAGGTCTAGAGAAATATTATCAAAACTTGTACCAAGGATAAGCATATGAAAACGTTGATTTATAATGAAATCCGTATTTTCTTTTCAAAAAGAAATATAGGCATTTTTATCATAGGATGTCTTTCTATGATTGTGATTTTTTGTTTTTACTTTGTGCCAAAACACAATAATTATATTTCGAGTCAAGTTCATTATTACGAGCAAATGGTGACTTCAGATGCAACTAGATCTAAAATAATAACAGAGCAAATTAATAGGATGAAAGAAATTGGTGAAGACACAGAAAAACTAGAAAAATCCAGAGATTTTTGGCAGGCAGATTTAGAAAATTGCAGACTGGTGTCTTATAATCTTGAACATGAAAACGAACATTGTATCGCTGAAACAATGATAAAAAGAGATAAGCTCCTTCAAAAAGTGATTGATGAAGGTGGAGATCTTTCATCATATTCAATCATGCTGCGTAATGATGAAAGAGATCTAAAAAATCGAATTAAACTTCAAGATATGTACATGAAAAATCAATTCTACGATTTTGTATACGAAAAAATGCCAACAGCATATTATATGTTATCTAATTTTTTTGTTTTTGGTGGGATCCCAATTATTGTAATACTTGCATGTGTCATATTATCTAATTTTGACTGCTGGTCTAAAGATTTTGAATCAAATACTTATAAATTACTGTTCACAATGACGGGCTCAAGAACGAAAATTTATTTATCAAGAACAATTGTAACATCAATAGCTACAATGATTATGAGTTTGATGATGATCAGTATTTTATTTGTATTAGGATATTACGCTTATGGTTTAGGAGACGAAGTGTTTGTTACAGTTAAAAACACATTCGTGCCTATTAGCATGTGGTGTATGAATAATTTAATGATAACAATCGTATTACTAGCTTTTCTATCAACTATGATTCAAGTGCTTTCACTTCTTACAAAAAACAGTGGTATAAGTCTATTAGTTCCTTGTCTATGTCTGCTCGTTTTATTAACAGACATTAATTTATTTGGTTCTATCTTCTCAATAAATTCTTTGATTCTTTGGATTATTATTTTATTAATCGTAATCATTCATTTTTGTATGGTTAAATATTTAGAAAGAATCGATCTAAATGGGGCAAATTAGGAGAAAAAGATATGGAATATGAGATGAAAAGTATTTTAAGGAGCAAAGCTAGCTTAGTATGTTTACTGATCTTTTTGATTGTAAATATGTTTTCAATGAACTTTTTAAATCTGGAGAATGATGTGGAAAGGAATATCATTTATAATGAGCAATTGATCGTAGAAAGCCAAAACTCAATTTCTCAAATCGATGTTATAAAAAAACAATTGGGTGAAAAAATAAAACCTGAACAGGTTGAAGTGTTAAATAATTATAAAGAATATTTAAATTGGAAGAGTAAAAATGCAAATGAAGCAATTGATTGTTTAAAAAAAGAGGGCGTTAAAGGATTTGAAAATTATCCGGATATAAAGAAGTATGATTTGTGGAATCAAATGTTTGAAATGGATTGTTTCGCAAAAACGGATAAGCAGTTAAGTCAAGTGGTGTTTAAAGATGAACTTGCTAAAATAGGATATCCTGATATATCTTTTGATGCATCATTATTAAATGATATGCAAAAGTTCTTTAACCGAAATTATGAAGATGCATATCATCATACCTATATGAATCTTCAGAATGCATTTCATGAAATAGCAACAGCAAACAATAAAAATATATTGAATATTGCGCAAGGTCCATGGACGTATTTGTGCCGCCAATTACGTCTAGGGAGTCTATTTTCATTAATGGTTATTCCAATTGGTGTTTTTTATACATTAATTGTTATTTGGCAGCAAAAGCAAAGTAAAAGTTTTGAGTTATCCTATTTGAATTCAAAAAGCTCAAATAGATTTTTACTATCAAGAATTATAGAAATAGGAATCAGTTATACCCTGATAATATTTATCTCTTTATTTGTTCCTGCGCTGATTCTAGGATTTCGACATGGATTTGATGGGCTAAACTCATATATGTTGATTGACTGGAATAATTTTGTTGGCTTTAAAACAAATCTGACTTCTTACAATTATGGATATGCATATTCTATGTTTTATGAGCACCTTATTTCGATGGATAATTATATGCCTATTAATATGGAGAATACATATATTTTTATTCCTTTGATCCTTTCTTTAGGGTTAGGTATTATGAAAATAATATTTACAGTAACTCTGGGATTGTTGTGCTCAATTTCTGTAAGAAAATCATGGGTTAGCTATGCATTAGTATTATTCATTGTGCTTATTCACATATATTCTCAACAAATAACATATTCAATCGAATTCTTTCCTATGTTAAATCCATTTAGTATTCTTGCTAGTCTAACTGTAATAGTAGGAAATGGAACACAGACATCACTAAATGCAGTATTAATGTTAGTAGTATGGTCTATTCTAATGTATTGTGCAACCTTGGTGATATTTAATAAAAGTGATGCAAAATAAATGATGAAAAAATGAATTATTATCCATTTCTTGTTGCAGTATAAAAAAAACATATTTGCATTATAATCAAACAATGACACTAATAATTCATCGAATTGTGTTAAACTGATGCACTCTTGTACTCAATATGTACTCGCAGTGACTCCAAAATGAGTACAAAATATAAGTAAAAGATTTGGAACATAAAATAATACAGGAAGTATTGTATAAATGGCCATATAATGTATGTGCTATATGGATTTGGAAGTATACAAAATTGAGCTTGAATGACAGGTTGGAAGTGACATCTCCGGGAGGCTTATATAACGGATTGATTTATGAGGAAGTTATGAATGGTCATTCGAAAATTCGTAATAAAGGCATTGCCAATATATTTAGCAAAATGGGACTCGTTGAGGCATGGGGAAATGGAATAAAAAGAATCCTGAACGCTGCTGAAGAGTATGGACTTTAGAAACCTAGATTTCAGGAGTTCGATAATATGTTTCGTGTAGAATTATTCCGTAATTTATTTCCGATGATGGAAGAAAGCAGAGGCATCGGAGAAGCATCGGAGAAGCATCGGAGAAACATCGGAGAAGTATCGGGAATAGAAAAACAAATAGAACTTAACGATACGCAGCAAAAGATTATTAAACTGCTTTTGGAAGATAATCAATTATCAGCTATTAAACTGGCTGATAGAATAGGCATTGCCAGTCGAAATATAGAAAGTAATATTAAGAAATTAAAAGAGCTTGGTATTCTTATACGACATGGATCGCCGAAAAATGGTTATTGGGAAGTTACTTTGACATATTAATCTTAAAATAATGGATGCGGAAGAGTACTTAAATAGTAGCTTTTAAAAAAGAATACATGTGAAATAATTTAAAACATATTTAAAGTTGCTTGTAGGTATCTAGCTGCTACCAAAATGATACCAATAAAAATAGTAAAGATATATAATACATGTTAATTGTATATAAATAGTGTAATTTGCATATATATAGTAAACAATAATGTTAACGTTATGACTTTCTTTTCCGAGTTCGAATAAAGAATAAATGCTAGAAGTGCTTTATATAAAGCACGTTCTAGCTTTTTTTAAATATATTAAGATTTTGGTTTCGGAACAGAGAAATACGATATGTGAAATAGTGCTAAAATATCACAAGATATGAATTATCAGAAACGACAAAAAGGACTATTGAAAATAGCCTGCATTTTGTATTTGTCTTTAATTGTTGAATCATTTTTTTACAATCATCTTATGATCGCATTCAGGGCAGTGCATCATATAGTTTTCTTCAGGTTCATTTGGAAATAATTCGTCGATTAACCATCTAGGTACTTCTTCTTCGTAACCGCATTTTGTACATTTCATCAATACATCTTTTTCTGTATGTTCTGTCATTCTTTGAGTTTTCTAAAGGATTATAGGTATAGGTATACTGCATTATAGATCCACATTTACATTGGATTGGGTCTTAGGTTAAAAGAATCAATCAAGTGTGTGCGGTATCTAAATTTATTGAGTTTGTTTTTAAGAGTTTTGGTTCTTGTTTCACGAGAATAATCCTTATTCTTTTTGATTCCAAGAAGTGCATGTACTTTATCTAGAGTTTTCTAAAGATGCATTGGCATAGAATCCATAATATCGAGTTGTTAAGAAATGGTAGTCCGGTATATGTATAATAAGGCGGTTTATAAAATGAATCACATTATCTGTGACATCATATCTTTTCTCATCCTTGTGATCATTGTAGAACCAGCTGACAGTCTTTGATTCTTTATTGTACTCTGTGATTCTGTTTTCAGCCATGGCAGGTCTACCTGCATAGCGAATGAAATAATTTACGCAGCCTTGAATATCTTTACTATTTTTATTAGCCGAAGTATCGTTAGAATCGTTATCATTGGATTTGAACTTGGCATAGACATAGAATCCTTTAGGATGATCTTTATAGAGTCTGTTCTTTTCTTCAGGTTTCTTTAATCCACCAGCTTCCTGGATGAGTCGAATTAGTTCAAACTGAAAAGTATTTCTAAGCTTCGTGAAATTGAAATGATGAAAAGTTTTGATTTTGTCTTTTTTAAGGAATAGATCAATTCAGGGATAAGGCAATGGATGTGTGGATTTTGTTTAAGGTCTTGTAAAAGTATGTATAGTGGCAATCATACCAAATTCATTACGAATAGGAATATCTTTGAATATATAGTGAGTATCAGAAAGCTTTTTCTTTTTGAGTTTATCGGCAAGAGATTTATTGGTAAGAATGGAAATGGTGTTTCTAGAAGCAACAAACAATAGATTGAGTCGAGTACGATCCTGTCTGAACCAGTTTCTAAGTTCTTCAGGAATAGTAAAGACAATGTGTCTATGAGGGCAGTCAAGACAAAAAGAAGTGGCTTTGGCTGCAAGCTGTTTGGCATATTTAACACCACATGCATTACAGAACCTGGAATGGCATGAATGAGGGATAATGTTCCAGTTGTCACAATTTGTACATTCAAACTGGTCAAAGCCAAGATAACAAGTATGGCAAAGAAGTGATCGTTCAACATTATCAAGAATGCATGGCCGAGCTTTACCGGAAGCATCTAATTTTCGAATGTATTCAATATTATCAAAGAAGATGTTTTTAATAGGATGATTGAAATCAAAATTTCTAACATCACAATCTAAAAGAGATAGAGTTTCAACTGGAATGTTTGAATGATAAGTTGTGTCCATAATTGAAGTATAGAATGAAACCATTCTAAATTGAATAAAAATGTAGTGTCAATGTGAATTTAATGTGAACATGTGAGAATGTGATAAAATATCACATATTCATATTGGTGATATAATGACATAAATAAAATAAATTAGAAAGTCTCAAATCTATCTGTTAAACATTTTTTGAATATAGTATAATAGAGTCAGATAGAACAGGAGAACTTGTCTTATGAAGGTGTTTTCAATGTCACAAAGAATCTATTATAAAGATTTGGAACCTGAAGCAGAATCCATCCTTAAAAAGGATCTTGAACTGTATAACTGCATGCTTCATAAGGCATTCAAGATGTGTTTTGATCGTGCCTATAAGGATGTTACCTATTCAGAAACAGATCAAAGAATGATCAAGTCCTTCTATGGTACAAGTGATTATTTTCCTTTGTCTGCCATTAATGAGGCCAAGGCTTTGGTGAAAAGTCTTAAATGCAGAGAAAAGGAAGATCGTGATTTGATCAAGACCCGTATCAAAAAGATAGACAAGAAAATCAAAAAGAATGAGAAACAATTGAAGAAGGCTTTAAAGGAAAAAGAGAAACTGATCAACAGATCCAAGAAAAAGAAATATACAGAAGAAGACTATCTTTATGAGGTGCAGGTATTGGATCCAAATATCAAAAGATTGAAGAGCATTATTCGTAATCTTAAATTCAGAAGAAATCGAAACGAGTTCAAACTTAAAAGAAAGATGCCTTCTGTATGTTTTGGTGGTAAAAAGAATCTGAGAAGTGATTTAGAAACTTTTAGATTCAGAAGACAAAGAAGAATGCTTATTACAGGCAGAAGACAGGGCAAGTATTCAAACAACCTTTTCAAATTAAATGTGGATAATGATATGTTGACCTATTGAAGCACGCAGAAAGACATTGTATTCAAAGTACAGTTTCATAAGTACAAAGATGAACTGTATGCAAGAGTCAATGAAAAACACAACTCACCTAATAAGGCAGTAGCCTATGAGTTGATGGATTATGGTGAATACTTTATTGTGAAAGCTATATTTGAAAAACATATGAATCTTCCAAAGACAGACACATTGTATGGAGCAATAGGAATCGATATCAATGTGGACCATATAGCACTATGTGAAACCAATAAGGATGGAAATATCGTTTTAATCAAGAAGTATCCAATCCATAAAGAGAATACAAAGAACAAACGCAATGAAGAACTGTATCAGCTGGCCATTGAAATCATGGAACAATGTAAATCCAAGAAGAAGAGTCTGGTAGTTGAAGACTTGAATTTCAAACAGTTGAAAACAAGGATGCTCTATCGCCCTAAAAAACAAATAAAACATTATCGAGTTTTGCGTATAAGAAGATACTAGAAAAAGTAGAAAGAAAATGTTTGATGAATGAAGTAGATGTAATCAAAGTAGATCCAAAGAATACGAGTAAGATAGGAAAAGAAAAGTATACAAAGATCAAAGGATTGAGTGTACATTATTGTGCAGCCTATGTCATCAATCGAAGAGGCATGGGATTTGTGGATTAAATAAGATAAATAATCAGAACCAGAAGTTTATGATATCTTACTGGATGATAGGTACATAGATGATGGATGAAATTCTGAAGTATTTATAAAAAAGCATACAATAAAAACTCCATCGATAAAGACTGAATGAATCGGGATACCGAATGATTCAGAAAGATGGAGTGGATGTTGAAATGTTACCGGACGACTGGAAACGAACCGGGCACGTCATTTAGGCGTGTGACTTTTTCGCAGAAAAGGTCTTTTCTTGTTAATTACTTATTGCATTCATTTCTAGAAAGTGTAAAATAGTAACCATAAAAGCAACGAAGAGAAGAGTAACCAGGTTGGAACTTCAAAAGAGAGTCCCTGTATGCTGAGAGGGGATAAGGAAAGGTTTGGTGAACATGGTCTTGGAGCTGCGTGATCGATAGTGTAGATCACGACGGGCTGTCCCGTTACAGACATAGAGTATATCTGATGATATTCAGCGTACTTGAAGAGGAAATGATCGTGAGGTCATTTTAAAGTAAGGTGGTACAGCGTAATACTACGCCCTTATCTAAGGGGCGTAGTTTTTTTGTTTCTAGAGCATGAAAGAATCACCTCGTCCTACTTCAAGCATTACAAGAAAACGGAGGAATAGAAAAATGAAAAACGCAATCAGAACAATCGCAATAGCAGCATTAGCATTCGCATTAGTTGGCTGCTCATCCACATCTACAGGTTCCACATCTACAAAAACATCCGGTGAAGACAAGACAATCAAAGTTGGTGCGACTGCAGTACCACATGCTGAAATCTTGAATAATGTCGTAAAAGATGTTCTCGCAAAAGATGGCTGGACATTAGAAGTGACAGAATTTACAGATTACGTTACACCAAATACAGCTTTGGAAGAAGGTTCTCTTGATGCGAACTACTTCCAGACACTAGGCTACATGAACGATCAGAATACTTCTAAGGGTCTTCATCTGGCTGCTGCAGTTGGTGTTCATATTGAACCAATGGGTATCTATTCTGCAACAGTAACAGATATCAAGGATCTCAAGGATGGCGCAACAATCTCCTTGCCAAATGATGCAGATAACTTAGATAGAGGCTTAAGAGTACTTGTTCAGGCTGGTTTATTAGAGGATCCAGGAACAGATGAATATGTAACTGAAACAACATTCAATGGAAATAAAGAACTCAACCCTCATAACTATGATATTCAGCCAGTGGAAGCTGCACAGGTTCCATTAACACTTGAAGATGTTGATGCAGTAGTCGCAAATGGTAACTATGCATTAGAAGCTGATCTTCCAAGCAAACACCCAGCAATCTATGTTGAACAGTTTGACCAGGAAACAAGTGTAAAGAGAACAAACTATGTTGTTGTAAAGGATGAAAATCTTGATACTGAAAAGACAAAAGCACTTGTAAAGGCTATTACATCTGATGAAGTAAAGTCATATATTGAAGATACATATAAGGGATCTGTGATTGCTTCCTTCATTGATACAGAAGGCAATCCAGTAGACTAATCAAAAAATTATAACAGTACAATCAGTAATATTCAGAGGGGAGACCCTCTGAATATTCGCGTAAATAGACAGGAGCGTAGAGATGATAAATCTTGTAAATGTAAGAAAGAGTTTTGGAGAACTTGAAGTATTAAAGGATATTAATCTCCAGATTCATGAAAAAGAAATTTATGGAATCATTGGACAGAGTGGTGCTGGTAAATCGACATTGCTTCGCTGTATCAATGGATTGGAAACATATGATAGTGGTACGATCACAGTAGATGGTACTGCAGTTGATGAAAATGATAAGAAGCAGTTACGCCAGCTGAGAAAAGATATGGGTATGATTTTCCAGAACTTCAATCTTCTTTCTAGATTGGATGTATATGACAATGTTGCATTGCCTCTTCGCTTCTGGAATGAAAATCCAAATACAGAAGAAAATAAAAAGAAAATTGAACATTTAATTGAACTTGTTGGCTTGAAAGATAAAATGCATGAACGTCCAGAAAATCTATCTGGTGGTCAGAAACAGAGAGTTGCGATTGCTAGAGCACTCGTGAATGATCCTAAGATCTTGCTTTGTGATGAAGCTACAAGTGCATTGGATCCTAGAATCACACATGGAATTCTTGAACTTTTAAAGCAGATCAATGAAGAACTTGGTATCACAATTGTTGTGGTTACACACCAGATGGAAGTTGTAAAACAGATTTGTCAAAGAGTAGCTTTTTTAAAGCATGGTGTTGTTTTGGCAGAGGGTAAACCAGAAGAGTTATTTGTGAAACCAACAGAAGATGTGAAGAAGTTCCTGGGTGAAGAAGGCCAGGTATTGCCAAAAGCGGGTGTGAGTGTGCAGCTGTTCTTTACAGATGATTCTTCTGATGAACCTGTAATCACAGAAATGGCAAGAGAATTAGGCATTGATTTCTCTATCTGCTGGGCAAAACTAGAAGAGTTTAGAGAAAATGTATTTGGTTCTTTGATCTTGAATATTCAAGAAAAAGATAAAGAGCGTGTATTTCAGTTTTTGGAAAGTAAGAATGTTACTTGGGAGGTACTATGAGTATGTTAGATGTAATCTTAAAAGGAACATGGCAGACATTATACATGGTATTCTTCTCGACTTTAATTGCGGTTGTACTAGGCTTTATTCCTGCGGTAATTTTGACATTGACTGCTGAAGATGGATTGAAACCAAATCGTATTGTGTATGGAATTCTGGATGTGATTGTGAATGTATTCCGTTCATTTCCGTTCATTATCTTAATGGTAATTGTAATTCCAGTGACGCGTGTAATTGCTGGCAAATCTATTGGTACAACTGCGGCAATCGTTCCATTAACAATTTACGCAATTCCATTTATTGCACGTGTATTTGAAAATGCATTGAGAGAAACAGATGCGGGTGTGATTGAAGCAGCAAAATCATTTGGTGCTACGGATCTGCAAATTATTACAAAGGTATATTTTAAAGAATCTGTACCTAGACTATTAAATGGTATTGTTTTATTGATTATCAATATGGTTGGTGCGAGTGCAATGGCTGGTACACTTGGTGGTGGCGGTCTTGGAGATATCGCTATCCGAAAAGGATATCAGGCATATGATATTAGTTACCTTGTAGTGACGTCCATTGTATTGATTGTCATTGTTCAGCTTGTACAGGGTATTGGTAACGTTATTTACAAAAAGAAGGCTTAATTTTTTGGAAAAAATTCTTGCATCATGTAAATGATGGGTGTACTATTTTCACGTCATAGAGGACATTAAAAAAAACGACGCTATGTGTCGCTGGATTTAGTGCCCTCTTTTTTATTTTTAATGGTTCAATACGTGTATACTTACTATATTTCAGCACACAAGCTCAGAAGTGATTTACTGATTTTGTTTCCACTATCCGCTTTCACCAAATGTCGGACTCTCTTATTAGTTTCCTAGCAAAACAGCGCTCTTCGTCATTGCCTTTGATACTTCAACTATACTGAAGCAAATATGTACGGTCAATATAAAAAGGATCGAATAAAGTCCATTTTCAAGAATTCCATTCCATCCTTTTTCATTTTTTCATAAATCTATATTTTAATTGTTCTTTTTGATAATCTTGTGAATTACAACACTTAACAGAATTGTAATGATCATACATGGAATTGTATTTCCAACAGGTGTATCAATCTGCATAAAACAGCGATACACAACAAATCCGACAAGCCATAATACAAGATTCAGTACATCAAATTCTACATTTCTTTTATCATTCTTTAGAATAAAGAAATCAGCAATCTGGATTGCAATCATAGGAGCAAATACAGAACCAATCAAATACAGGAAATCAGTAATATTATCCATTGGATATACAATTGCCGCAATTGTACCAATAACAGTTACAACCATTGCTACGTGTTTTCCATTCCACTTTGGCACGATAGATTCATTAGAAATACCTGCAGAATAAGCATCCAGGAATGTTGTTGTAACTGTAGAGAATACAATGATCAATAATCCCGCAATACCTAAACCTGCTTTCAACATGATCTGTGCAATATCATATTCTCCTGTAAATAAAGCCGCACCTAAACCAATCAAATACATCCAGCAGCTAACGATTCCATAAACAATACTACTAACTAAACTAGCCTTCACAGGATCTTCCGCTTCACGTGTATAGTCACTGATCAAAGGCAGCCAGCTCAAAGGCATCGCAATTGCAAGTTCAACACCTGCACCAAACGTCATTGCTTCTGTACATACAACTGCACTGTTTCCATCAAAGAAGATAAATTTGCTAAGCATTAAAGTCAAAACAAATAAAGCAACCATCGCAACTGTATTGATTTTTCCAAGGTTTGTAATACCAACACCAATCCATACAAGAATCAAGATACCAATAATCAAACACCAGATCCATGCACCTGTATGCATAATACCATCTGCCGCAAGTGCACCATCATAAATCATGATTGCTGTCCATCCAACAAGCTGCAGTACATTTAATGCCGCAAACAAAAGACAACCTTTCTGTCCAAAGCTCATCTTTGTAGAATCCATCGCACTTAAGCGCATTTTCCCACCAATAACACCAGCCAGGAACAATAAGATACAGCCAATGACATGTCCAGCCACAATGGCTAAAATACCATTTTTCAATCCTAAAGGTGCAAGATATGTACCTGTCAGTATTTCTGCAATAGAAACACCTGCACCAAACCAGATCAATGCATTTTCAAACAAAGAAGTTTTCTTCATTGAACATTCTCCTTTGCATATTCATTATCAATTGCGAATGAATGATCCATTGGTCCAGATCCCTTACCAAGATCAAGCATTGCATTCAATGCTCCAGAAATATAATCCTTTGCACGTTTTACGGATGTATCCAAATCATATCCCTTTGCAAGATTGGATGCGATAGCACTGGATAATGTACATCCTGTTCCATGTGTATTAGAGTTGTTAATACGTTTTCCATGAAACCATGTATATGCGTCATCTCTATACAACAGATCATTTGCATCATTGATTTGATGACCACCCTTTACCAGAATTGCACATCCAAATTTCTTAGAAATTTTTTCAGCAGCGATAATCATTTCTTCTTCATTTGCAATCTTCATATCCGCTAGAACTTCTGCTTCTGGAATATTTGGTGTAATGACTGTTGCTAAAGGCAACAATTCTTTTTTCAATGTTTCAATTGCATCATCACTAATAAGTTTTGCGCCGCTTGTTGCGACCATCACCGGATCCACAACAATATTAGCTGCCTTATATTCCTGCAGTTTTGAAGCAATCATACGAATCAGATCAGAACTAGAAACCATTCCAATCTTCACAGCATCTGGATAAATATCTGTAAAGACTGCATCCAGCTGCTCCCCAAGAAATTCTGGTGTTACTTCCATAATTCCTGTAACACCTAATGTATTCTGTGCCGTTAGTGCTGTAATTGCACTCGTCGCAAATACGTGATTTGCGCACATTGTTTTGATATCCGCCTGGATACCAGCGCCTCCGCTGGAATCACTTCCAGCGATTGTTAATGCTGTTTTCATTTTCTATCTCCTTCCTGCATTACTTTTTTAATGCGACATAAGGTGGTGCCCCCAATTTGCCGCCATATTCTGATCAAAAAACAAAAAGCTGCAGAAAAACCTAATTTGCAGCTAACATACAATAAAGATATCATCCCTACGTTGGCATTATCCAAATCAGGTTTCAGGGTCAAGGTCGAACCTACTCTCAGCCACTCAGCTCCCCATTTTTCAACATGTTTATTATAGTTCCTTTGTAACATGTAAATCAATAATCATTCAATAATCTTTGTTGGTGATGCATTTGAGACATAAATCATACTGTCATAAAGCGTTGTGGGTGGCTGAAACATGCGATAGCTAGGAGGCAGGAAGCGATTCATGATAGAGTAGCTTTCTCCTAGCGTTCCCATATAGGTATATGCATCTGCATGCCTTTTAATTTCTGTACCTTCTTCAAGAGAAGAAAAATCAATCCAGCACATTTTAAAGCCGGCTAATTTCGCTGTTTTTGCAAGTAGATCATGAGAATAAAATGTCTGTATGGTACGTTTATGATTTCCTTCAGGTAAATTGAAATTTATTTGAATAATATTACAATCTAAAATTTCTTTTTTTAGATAAGTTTTAAAAGATTCTAAGAGCTTAGATTTACCGTTATGTAAAGCTTTACATAATGGAAAATCTACAATTTTAAAATTGATTTTAGGATATTATCCAGTTCAAAAAGGAAATGTGAGTGTTTTGGATTCTAAGAATGTTTCTATGATTCATCAGGAAAGTCATATATTTGATGACACGATCCGAAATAACTTGAATATGGAGCTTGTACAAACAGATGAAACACTGTTAAAATGTATGGAATTTGTAGATTTACAAGAATTTAAATTAGACCAGAATATTTGTGAGGATGGAAGTAATCTTTCTGGTGGGCAAGTTCAACGAATAGGGATTGCGCGTACAATCGCACATTTAAAAGAGGTACTTTTATGTGATGAAATAACAGCAAGTCTAGATGCACAGACGGCCATCGAAATTGAAAATCGAATATTGGATTTAAAAGAAGAAACTGTATTATATGTAACACATAAATATCTTGACGAAACACTAAAGAAGTTTGATTGTATTCTTGTATTTAAACAAGGACGGATTGTTGAACAGGGATCATTTGAAGAACTTATGAAAAATAAAGGGGACTTCTTTAGCTTAAAAAACAAAGGATGTATTTAGTGGATTATCCATATAAAAAGAGATATCGGTTTAAATAGATCCGATATCTCTTTTTGAATAAAGGCTAGTGATTGATTATGATATAGCTGTAAAACATTGAATGGCTACTAAAATTATTTTTCAGTTGGATAATTAATTGTCCACTCAATATATTCATCGTTACTGATCTTACCGTTTTTTAGATCGACTTTTTTTTGTATTCATGCTTCTAAAAAATCATCAAAAAGATTTGTGTTCAAATCAATTAAATAAATGGTTTTCATTATCGATTGTTTCTTTTTTTATAATGAAATCAGTTGTTCTGTCCTAGTCGAGTAATGTAAAAACAAAATCAAGTGCTTCGGTATGATCGTCCATATTTAAATACATAGAATTGATATGTAGCGCCTAACTTATTTTTTCTAACATGTCTTTACGTGGAACTCTAGTTCCGTTCTCATATTGTGAAATGCGAATTCTTTCATTTTCATCTGCTGAAAGCCCGGATTTTTCGGCTAGTTCGGTTTGTGTTAAACCTCGAAATTGACGGACAAATCTTATTCTCTTTCTGTCAAGATATTGACCTTCTTCTTCATTCGTTAAATAGTCTAATGTTAGGGTTTCTGGTAACAATATGAACACTTTCTTTACAATTATATAGATATTTTATCATTTTAAACATACAAAATACTACTCCGTTCTACCCCGTTTTACTTCGTTCTACCCCTCGCGAGCTCCATTTTACTCCGTTCTACTTCTCGCACTTTTCCTAAAAGTTATAAACAATCAAATATTTATGTTGGATATTTGTACTTTTAATTTAGAAGATTACATCTTTTTCACTATTACAATAATTTTTTTGTTGTTATCTCTTGTATCACAAGTAACCAATGTCATTATTTTATCTTCTGAATCGACAGTTACACTAGTTTTATATAATTCACGATTAATGAACTACCACACCTGATACGTGGTTCTGTGATGTACTCTTCTGAACTACTTATAGACTGTTTTGTCGTGAGAATGATACCGATAAATAGGAAAACGAAATAAATTTCAGTTTTCTTTCATGGTATAATTAGAGTCAAATAATGAGTTAGTAGGTGAGCAGTGTATGAATGATTACAGAGGATTATTGATTAAGAAACGACGAAAAGAGTTAGACATATCATTAGAAGCTTTATCACATGGGATTTGTTCTCCTTCATATCTTTCTAAAATTGAAAATAATATCTTGGTCGCAAATGATGATATATACAATTTGTTGTTTAAAAAATTAGGGATTTCTACGATGGATACAATTAAAGAAGAAAAAATTAAACAGATGTTGGATCTTTTCTTTAAATACTATATGTCATCGGATTCAAAAATATTTAAGGTAATGGATGAATTGTTGGAATATAAAGATGAGGTTGTGTCATCCTATTTGTTTGTTCAATATCAATTGTTTTTACTGTATGCTTCCGAAATGAATTCTCAAATCAATATATCACTTGCTGAAGTGGAAGCGTATTATTCATACATGGATGATTCGCAAAGAGAATACTTTAATTTGTTTAGATTATCTTCTGGAAATATGGAACTATCTGATAATGAGGAATGGATATTTATACGAAGGTTGAAGGCCAAAGCCAATCTATATGCGTATCAAAAAAATACTTTTGCGGCATACGATCTGTACAAAACATGTTTAAATTATGCGATTGAATTAGGAAATAAAAAATTGATTGCGGAAATTCTTTGTTCATTAGGGTGGCTTTGTCTTGATATAGATTTAAATCAAGCTGAAAAATATTATACAAGTGCGGCTCAGTATGACTCACAATATAAAATGTTGGCTTTTTTTAATCTAGGAGCAACTATGATACAGCATAAGGATTGTATGGAAAAGGGAAATCAATATTTAAAGAAAGGATTAAAATCATGTACGGATGACTTTTTTACAGTTAAATATAAAGAAGTTTTATTTGTATATGCGATTCTAAAAGAAAATGTTGGAGATGCGAAAAAATTAATCAAAGAATTAGATGATTCTAAGTATATTGATGTTTTCTCTATGATGCTAAATAAGGATTATCAATTGAATGTAGGCTATCAGAATCGATTAAAAGAATTAAAGAATGATTCTTCTTTGTTTAAATTTTTATTCATAAAGAATTGTGAATACTTGCATAAATATAAAGAGATTTGTGTCGCAAATAATTTTATTTAATATTAGTTTTGTGCAAGATTACCTAATAAATTGAACTTAATATAGACAAGAAACTCATTTATTTCTCAATGACAGTTTCTTGTCTTTTTTTTGGTCTTGAAAAATAATAACCCTAAGGAAAAGGGGTTATTTATGTTTAAACTTGTTCAGAATCATAAAGTATTATATTTTATTTCGCTTATTCTCATTGTTTCATATTCAGTAGTGGATCTATTGAAATCAATCTTGATGAGCTATATATTTGATGATCATCTTCTGGATTCAATTTTAAGCCTTATAGTGATCGTATTGATATTTTTAGGTGTCTATTTAATTGTTTCCATTTCACAACAATATGTAGTAGAGGTGTTGAAGAATAAAATACGTTATAGTCTTAATCAAAATTTGTATCAATCGTATGCTTCCAGGAATATAGAATCGTTTCAAAAAAAGGATAGCAGTGAGATATTGAATGAATTTAATAATGAAGTGAATGTGGTGATTGATAATTATGTTTCTTCAAAATTAAATGTGTTCTCATTAACTATTTCATTGATACTGGGAAGTCTATATATCGCAAATCTAAGTGTAGAAATATTAATGTTTCTGCTCTTTTGTGCTTTTATAACAATTTTTATAAATAGTATTTTTAAGAATCATTTAAAGAAGAATCAAATGAATTATTTGGATTCAATGAAGCAATGGCTTTGTTCTATTAAAAATCTGTGTCGTTGTTTTAGTGATATAAAGATTTTAAATTTAGAAAAAGTATTTTGTGACGATCTGGACATTGAGAATAAGAATTTAGAACAAAGTACTCTAAAAAATAATGGATTTATAAAAATACTTACTTCTATAAATTCTTTTATTTCTCAAGCCATGTTTTTTTTGACATTGCTCTTTGGAATTGTGTTAATACATTATAATCGATTAACAGTGGGACAATTATTAGGAATTGCACAAGCTAGTAATATGGTGATCATGCCAATCGTTAATTATGCAAATCTTCGAAATATGATTCAATCTTCTAAGCCAGTTCTACAAAAACTGTTGGATCATTCAATATGCTCTGAAGAAAATGAACCTATTGTTTTTGATGAACAAATTCATGACATTAAGATTAAGTATTTAAGTTATTCTTATGGTGCTCGTAAAATATTAGATTTAAATGATTTGACGATTGATCAAGGAAAAAAGTATTTAGTCATTGGTAAAAGTGGAGATGGTAAGAGTACGTTTTTAGACATTTTAACAAAGCAGAAAAAAGTAGATGGCATTTATGTGAATGATAAGAATTTGAAGGACGTTCAATTTAGCACCTATGCCGATAAGTTTTCTTATGTGAATCAAAACAATGACTTATTACCGTTTTCCTTTGAACAAAATATTACTTTAGGAAGGAAAATGAGTAAATATTCCTTGAAAGAATTAGTAACTATATTTAATTTAGAATCAATATTTGATAAGGAAAGAGACAATCTTGATTTTGAACATTTGAATTTAAGCGGTGGAGAGAAGCAACGTATTTGTTTGGCAAGAGCGATATATAGAAATAAAAAATGGCTTTTCTTGGATGAAGCTTTTTCTGCAATCGATAAAGCAAATTCAGATCGAATACATCAATTCATTTTATCCAATCCAGATCTTACAGTACTATCTATTGAACATAAAGTAACAAAAGAAACAGTTTCTTTATACGATAAAGTCTTACTGTTTGAAAACAAAAAGATTGTATCTATGGATGTAGAAGAATATATAAATAGTATCTTTTAAGAAGAATAAGTGTCATTTATTTTAAACCATATTTAAATCCATTCCTAGGTATCTACCTGCTACCTGAATATTCCATGTTGACTCTGCCATCATGGAATATTCATTAATTCAGAAACATAAAAATCATTACCAAAATTATAAAAAATTAAAGTTTTGGTAATGGGCTTATGGAATACATTAAAAAAGATTCATATTTAAACCAACTTATTAGATTTTCGAAGACTCAGGATATAAAAGTGATTACTGGTGTTAGAAGAAGTGGCAATAATGGAAAGTCGGTGTTGTTAGAAATGTTCAAAGAATATCTTTTAAAACATGAGGATAATATTAACATTGTTTCTATGAATCTTCAGGAATTAGAATACGATTATTTATTAGATTATCATTTTTTACATCAATATGCGATGGAACATTATGCGGAAGGGAAATATAACTTTTTAATGATTGATTGCTGTCTTCTTGTAAATAATTTGCATATTATAAACCTAATATTTTTTAGCTTCTTCTTCAGAATAAGATTCAGTACAATTCATACCAATTTCTAATTCTTTCATGAGTTTAGTTAAAGCTTTGGCTTTCATGTTTTCAGCATTATCTTCAGTTACAGAAAATGGAAAGCCTCCAGTATTTAATGCTTGTTGAAAAAATACATTAACCGCATCCGTTAACGTTAAGCCGTTTTTCGCAAAAACTTCTTCTAATTCATTTTTAACTTCTGAATTCATACGAATTCTAAATACATCATCTTTTTGAGCATTGATTATGTTACGCATAATTAACACTTCCTGGTATATTGATATTTTAATAAAATATCAATAAATGTAGTAACAGTGTATCTACATTCAATTCCTAAATATAAAAGAGCTAGAATGTATACAAGCTGCAAAACGAGCTAATGCTGACGAAGGGTATCAAACAATTATATCTGGAAGGACAACGACAATTACTGGCAATAGTTAGAGCTGCTGTTGCAAATCCTCCTGTCATTGTTTTAGATGAAGCTACTTCAAGTATTGACACTCATACAGAAGAATTGGCTCAAAACAATACGGACAAATTGATGACAGGGCGAACAACATTTGTCATGCTTATCGCTTATCAACTATTAGAAATGCTGATTGTATTATGGTATTTGAAAACAAAAAGATAATATTTAGGGATGTGGAAGAATGCTTAAAAAATAATTGCTTATTACGTCTTTGAAGTAATGAAAACTAGAAAAGTTAGTGATTGTTGAACTTTTTTCTCCCAAATGCAGTGTGTAATTGGGTGAAAGAATATGTACTTTGGGAGAAGACTCATAATATGAATTCAGTCATTGATTCATAATAAAAAGCTGTGGACTAAGCGATGTTAAAATCACTATCTGTCTCACAGCTTTTTCTTTCTTTTACTATGAATGGTAAATGGAACAAACTTAGTCCAATCACTCCAAGCATGATGACTCTAAATAAATAGATATAGTATCCATGACTTAGGTTAAGGAATGGAAGTCCTTCTAATGGTGGTCTTACAATAAACATAAAGTTTGTATCATAGACTGCCAAAATAGAATTCATATATAGGTTAAAAATCAATAACGCAAATAATACGACTAAATTGTCTTTAAATGCCTGCATACCTAGGTTTGCATGTTTGAAACGAATCAAATATAAAGAAAACCATGTTAATGCTGCATGATACATGAAGCATTGATATACATTGGCTACATTAAATTCAACGCCATACGTTGGAATCAAGATTGCCGCGATTCCTCCGCAAGTACCGACAACCGCAAAGAAGTTGATCATTTTTTGTTTTAGTGGACCATCCTTTCCAAAAGTAATGTAGGCCGCAATAAACAATAAGATATTGCAGATATGGAATGGAAGGGATTGCGGATTTAAGTGCATTCCTCCATGTACGCTAGGGATCATATCTGACATCATTTTTGTAGTTTCGCTAAGTAAACATATAAACATAAAGAAGTAACAAGCATTTTGTAGCGTGAAATCTTCTTTTTTCGCATAGTGATTCATAATTAGAATGAATAGAATACAAATTCCTATCCATATAAAGTGTTTTGTAGTAAACATATGCCCTCTCCTTGTAATCCACAGATTATACCATTCAAAACATAAGTAAACAATGACAAAATTCTTAAACTTATCTTAAATCTGACAAAATTCTTAAACTTATCTTAAATTAAGTGGTATACTATGTCGTTAGTGAGGTTTTTATGAAGAGAATTGATTTTGAGAATGATACAGTGACAAAAAATATTATAAATGCTGCTTTCCCTTTATTGGTAGCACAAATAATGAGTTTGTTATATAACGTTGTGGACCGTATCTATATTGCTCGAATTCCTAGTATTGGAACATACGCATTGGGTGCAATTGGCTTATGTTTTCCTTTAATTGTGATAATAAATGCATTCGCAAATCTATTTGGCAGTGGAGGAGCTCCACTATTCTCCATTAGTCGTGGAGAAAAGAATAGTACAAAGGCAAACTTAGTCATGAATACATCCTTCACAATGTTAGTATTGTGCTCGATTGTTTTAATGATTGTTCTTTATCCTTTGTTGAAGCCAATATTAACCTTATTTGGAACATCTACATCTGCCATGAAATATGCCTATCCATATATGATGATTTATCTAATAGGAACACTACCTTCCATGCTTACTTTGGGTATGAATCCATTTATCAATGCACAAGGCTATTCAACGGCAGGTATGTGTTCGGTTTTGATTGGTGCCATTATGAATTTAGTGCTAGACCCAATATTTATTTTCCTGTTTGGACTTGGCATTCAAGGTGCTGCCATCGCAACTGTTATTTCTCAATGCGTTTCAGCTATATTTGTGTATTGGTTTTTAAAGAATCGTTCGGAATTAAAAGTAAGATTACTTAAAAAAGAGGAATGGATCGTTTGTAAAAGGTATGCACAAAATATTGTTAGTTTAGGAAGCAGTAGTTTTATTATGCAGCTGACAAATAGTTTGGTTTCGATTTGTTGCAACAACGTGCTATCCATAACGGGTGGAGACATATACATTTCAGTTATGACTATCATTTCAAGTGTGAGACAATTAGTTGAAACACCGATTCACGCAATCAATGATGGTTCTAGCCCAGTTTTAAGCTACAACTATGGAGCTAGAAGAGCAGAACGTATTCGAAAGGCCATTAAGGTAATTTCTATACTTGTCTTTGGCTATACAGCCATAGTTTGGAGCACCATTATTTTGATTCCACATATATTGATTCAAGTCTTTAGTTCAGATCCTGTATTAATAAGGAATACCGTACCAGCTTTGAACCAATATTTTGCGGCCTTCATATTCATGGATTTGCAGTATATTGGTCAAAATGTATTTAAGTCATTAAATAAAAAGAAACAAGCCATCTTCTTCTCTATACTAAGAAAAGTCATTATTGTCGTGCCACTTACATATATTATGCCACTCTACCTTCATATGGGTACAGATGGTGTATTCTTGGCTGAACCTGTATCGAATGTGGTTGGTGGAACTCTTTGTTTCGTAACAATGTTAGTAACAATCATGCCAGAATTAAAGAGAATGGAAAATAAAAATGTGATAGAATGATATCCGCGAGGTAGAAAAAATGGTACAAGATATTTATCCACACAAGTTACATAATGAATTTGATCCAGAAGTAAAGGCAACAGAAAACGACATCTTGTTGTGTATTGTGAATGGAAGGATCTTAATTCATTTAAACTGCTTTGAAAATAAGGAAGTTGTTTTTCCTAAAGTAAAAGAAATACAAATACATTCAGAATATCGTTATTTATTTTCAATTGATAATATGAAATATTTCTTATGTGATATGCGATTAGAAGACAATCAGATTCCATCAGGATATGGTTATGTTGAAGAGAGAAGTTTGCGTATTGAAGGGATTGGCCCAAAAGACAATTTATTTGCGGCAATCACTGGAAAACATTTGGCGGATTGGTATCGAGATACTAAATTCTGCGGAAGATGTGGACATAAGATGGTACATTCAACAAAGGAAAGAGCTATGGTTTGTCCAGAATGTCATAACACAGTGTATCCAAGAATTATGCCAGCTGTCATTGTGGGTGTAATCAATGGGGATAAGTTATTGTTGACAAAATATCGTACAGGATTTAAGTATAATGCGTTGATTGCTGGGTTTACTGAAATTGGAGAAACGGTTGAAGAAACGGTAAAACGTGAAGTTATGGAAGAGGCTGGAATCAAAGTCAATAATATTCGTTACTATAAGTCACAGCCTTGGGGAAGTGCCAATGATATTTTGTTAGGGTTCTTTTGTGATGTAAAGGGCAATGATGAAATATCTATGGATACCAATGAATTGAAATATGCAGATTGGGTTCAAAGAGATGAAATCATTCTTCAACCGGGAGAATTTAGTTTAACGAATGAAATGATGAAATTATTTAAGGAAAATAAAGTAGAGTGAAAGTATCATACTCATTCTTCTAAAAATGATGAGGATATGGTACAATAAAGCGTGTAAAAAATATTTATAGAAAATAGGAGTGAAAAATTATGGCAATTTCTGCAGGTGATTTTAAAACAGGATTAACTTTAATCGTTGATGGTGATCCTTGGGTAGTATTAGATTTCCAACATGTTAAACCTGGTAAAGGTGCAGCTATCTTAAAAACTAAGATGAAAAACTTAAAAACAGGTAATACACAAGAAAGAAACTTCAATGCTTCAACTAAATTTGAACAAGCTAACATTTCTAAAAAAGCAGCTCAATTCTCATATGAAGCAGATTCTACATATTACTTTATGGATTTAGAAACATACGATACTTATGAATTAACAGCTGAACAAGTTGATTTCAACAAATACTTTATTGTTGAAGGTGCTGAAGTATCTTTGATGTTCTTCGAAGGAGAATTATTATCTGTTTCTGTTCCAGAAAAAGTTGAATTAACAGTAGCTGAAACAGATCCAGCCATCAAAGGTGCACCATCTAACCAAACTAAAGATGCAACTACAGATACTGGATTAACATTAAGAGTTCCACAGTTCATCGAACCAGGTGAAAAAATCGTTGTATTCTCAACAGATGGAAAATATGCAGGAAGAGCTTAATCGCTCTTCTTTTTTTAACTATGAATAAAGTCGTCTTAATTACAGGTGGTGCTCGTGGTATTGGAAGTGCAATTGCATTGGAACTCGCAAAACATGGTTATGATATTGTCATTAACTATTTAACTTCTAAACAGCCTGCCAAAGAATTAAAAGAAAAAATTGAATCTCAATATCATGTTCGTTGTCTTACCATTTGTGCTGATGTATCCGATGTAGATCAAGTCAATATAATGGTTAGTGAAATTGAAGAGAAGATGGGTGGCGTAGATATACTAATTAATAATGCGGCTGTGGATCTTTCCAATCTATTTCACTTAAAAAATGCCGAAGAATTTAAAAGAACATTAGATGTCAATGTTGTAGGTGCTTTTAACTGTAGTAAAAGAGTGTATAAACACATGTTGGATCAAGAATATGGAAGAATTATCAATATATCAAGTACCAACGGAATTAACACATATTATCCAATGTGTATCGATTATGATGCTTCAAAAGCAGCCTTGATTTCAATGACACACAATCTTGCGGCTGAATTTGGACCATATATCAATGTGAATTGTGTTGCGCCCGGATTTATTGGAACCGATAATGAACTAGATGGCTATGACGAAGAGTTCTTAAAGGAAGAAACAGAAAAAATCATGGTGAAACGTTATGGAAAGCCAGAAGAAGTGGCATACCTTGTTCGTTTTCTAATTAGTGATGAAGCTAACTTCATCAACAATTCCATTATTCGTATCGATGGTGGACAGATGGGCAGTTGTTAAAAAAGTGGTTAAATCCCTATATTTAAAGGGTATTAACCACTTTTATTCTTTATTGATTGAAGTATCGGTTGAATCGATTTGCAACGATTCCATTATCGTTGCATATTGTTTGAAACGAAAAAAGATGCACTTGGCATCTTAGTTGTTTTTCATGTTTGTTAGGGCAAGAAGAATAGAAAGTTTTCCATATTCTAATGTTAATCCACCCTGCATATATAAAGTATATGGCTCGATGACTGGAGCATCTGCACTTAGTTCGATTGTACTTCCTTGTGTAAAGCTTCCAGCAGCCATAACTTCATCAAATGGATAGCCAGGCATTGGAGCAGCCATAACACTAACAAATGAATCAATTGGACTTGTGGATTGAATACCTTGTGTAAAGCTAACAAGATTTTCTTTCGAACCCAGTTCTAAAGTTTGAATGATATCCGTTCTTTCATCATTATAAGCAGGAGATACATTCTTGTATCCTAATTTTTCTAGCATATAGGCTGTAAAAACTGCGGTTTTTAAAGCACTCTTAACGGCATTTGGTGCCATGAAGATACCTTTAAAGAAAGAGTTATTTAAGTTAAAGTTTGCACCCAAATCCTTACCGATTCCAGGAGCTGTTAAGCGTTCAGCTACCATGTTGATCAATTCTTTATTACCAGCTACATATCCTCCAGTAGAGGCAATTCCTCCACCTAAATTTTTCATTAAGGATCCAACCACAACATCGGCACCAATGTGTCCTGGTTCTAATTTTTCAACAAGTTCACCATAACAATTATCGACCATGATAATAACGTCTGAGTTTACTTCACGAATCTTTTTGATGATACGCTCAAGCTTTGAAATAGTTAATGATAAACGGTGGGCATATCCTCTAGATCTTTGGATTTCCACTAATTTTACATTGTTTTCTTTTAAACGAGCAACAATCTTATCATCATCAAAATCATCATTTACTAAATCAATCTGTTCATACTTTACACCATTGGCTTTTAGTGATTGTGTAGAATCACCACATAAACCAATCATTTCCTGCAATGAATCATATGGAGCACCAGAAATGGAAATCATTGTATCTCCATGTTTTAATAGAGCAGATAAAGTTAAATATAAAGCGTTTGTACCACTCATAATCTGAGGACGTACTAGAGCATCTTCACATCCGAGTACTGTCGCAAAAATACGTTCGATTTTATCACGACCTTCATCATAGTTACCATATCCGTTGATATCCGCAAAGTCAGAATAAGAAACGTGGTTCTCAATAAATGCAGCTAAGATACGATCTGAATTGTATAAACATACATCATCAATTTTTTTATAAATATCTTTTAAAACGACATCCGATTCTTCTGCCATTTTCAATAAGTCTTTATCAATTTGTTCTAAAATCATAAATAACCTCCAAAAGTCCACTTCTTCTATTATACACGATTTAAATATTTGTGGTATGCTCAAGTCAAGATATGAAGGGAGGTAAAAAATGGAAAAAGTATTATTTTTAGATTCGCCCATGAAAGAAAAGCTGTATGGTTCAAGGCGCATCCAAGAAAAGTTTGGCTTAGGTCCTATGGACAAAAAGATTGGAGAATACTGGGCTATTAGTGCACATGATAATGGCTTAAGTAAGATCAAAAATGGAAAATATAAAGGGGAAACATTAAAAGATGTATATTTAAACCACAGAGAATTATTTGCGAATGATCCTCATGCTAAGTTTCCACTATTAGTTAAAATTAATGAGATTCAAGAACCATGTTCTGTGCAGGTACATCCAGATGATGCATATGCTAGAAAATATGAAAGTGATTATGGTAAGGCTGAATTTTGTCTGTGGCTAGATGTGGAAGAAGGTACCAAAATCATTCGTGGACATAGTGCCAAGACAAAGGAAGAGTTTAGAAAGGCTATTGAAGAAAAAGCTTGGGATACTTTATTTGTTCGAAAATCGGTACACACAAATGAATTTGTCTATACGCCTGCAGGAACCATTCATGGTATTGAAGGAAAGTTAATGATGGCTGAAGTGCAACAATCCAGTGATGTCACATATCGTATTTATGATTATGACAGAAAAGATGCGAATGGGAATATGCGAGAACTACATATTGATAAGGCTATTGAAGTCACAAATATACCGCATATTGAATCAGATGTGCATCCAACAGTTACGATGTTAGAAGGAAATGAAGTCATTGAACATGTGAATGAAAAGTATTTTAGTGTGACTCGATACAAGATTCAAAATGAAATTCAGATCAAAAATCCTTCTTATTCCTTATGCTTACCATTAAGTGGAAATGGAATCTTACATATTGATGGAAAAGATTATGATATTCAAGCAGGCATTGGCTTTATCGTTACTAGTCATATAAAAAGATATTCAGTCAAAGGAAATATTGATTTGCTGGTAAGTGTGCCAAAATAAAAGATCCGATTGGATCTTATTATTTGATGAAATTCAATAAAAATTCACTGGCACCAATAGTTATAAAACCTTCTTCATCCATCATGGCTTTATAAGGTCGATTTACTACCAATATTTTTTGAATTTGATCATTTAATTTAATGAAAGGACGAATTTCTCGGTTTCGAGTTTCAGAATTTGAGATATCTGTTGAAATTTGAATGTAATATTTACGTTCATTTTTTTGTGCAAAAAAATCAATTTCATTTGTTTTTCGAACGGATTTACCTTCTTTATTTTTTTCAACTGTATCGAAAGTTCCAACATTAATGGTATATCCATTATATATGAGTTCATTGTACACAATATTTTCTAACAATTGTCCCTCATCGGGATACGCAAAATTTAATCGTGCATTTCTTAAACCTGTATCCACAAAATAGTATTTTCTTAAAGCACCAATTTCTTTCTTTCCACGAATGTCATAGCGATTCGCTTCTTGGAGAATGAAGGCATCCTTAAAATATTGAATATATTTTCCAATTGTTTGTGCATCAATGTTTTCATGTTTAACACTTTTAAATGTATTTGATAATTTCTTAGAATTCAACAATTCGCCTGTCAAATCACTAAGAATGGTACAGAGTTCATCTAAGTTTTCTGTTTTCTTTAGCTTATTATGTTCAATAATATCTTTGAAATAGGTTGTTTCAAATAATCCTTTTAAATATTGTTTCTTTGAATTTTCATCTGATAATACTGCAAGTGGCATGCCACCATACTGCATATATTCATATAAGGCATCTGTTTTAGAACCTTGTCTATAACTGTAAAACTCTTCAAAAGATAATGGATGCATATGGATTTGGCTAGCCTTGTCTCTAAATTCTGTCACAATGTCGGTTGACAACATTTTTGAATTGGATCCAGTAATATAAAGGTCTATGTTTTTTTCATGAGAAAGTCCTAATACAACATCAACAAAAGAGATGGTTTCTGTATCTTTCGCTTTGGCTAATTTGATTTTTCCACCTGTTAATGCAGGATTAACAATTGTAAAAACACGTTGAATCTCATCTAAAATGACGTAACAGTCACTCTTATCTTTAGTGATAGAACGTACATACTTTCCTAGCTCAATGGGATTTCTTAAATGGGCATTCTTATCATCATCAAGTTCAATAAGAATTATATTTTCTTCAGGTACATTATTTTCTATAAGATAATCGGTGAATATTTCATGCAACAAATAGGATTTACCAGTTCTTCTTGGTCCAGTTATGACTTTTGGAAACCCGTTGTTCTTTAATGCGATAAGTTGATTTAAGTATTTAGTTCTTTTTATCATTTTGATCACCTTTTTTGTAGAATTCTACACTTTTTCTGATTACATTTTAAAATGATTTAAAGAATAATTCAATTTATAATCATTTTTTTTGTAGAATTCTACATTTTTTCTGACTGTAAATTAATGATACACAGATAAAAAGTGGCCTGTATCCTTTACTTTAGGATTTTTGACCACTTTATTTTATCTACAATCATTTTTTCTGTAGAATTCTACATATTTTAGGATTTATGAAAACTTAGAATGGATTTGAAAAGATCACCATCTGTTTCAATCATAAATGTGCCATTTTGTACTTCGGTAAAACTCTTAACAATCGCAAGACCTAGACCGCTGCCAGCTTCATGCCTTGATTTATCGCCACGCACAAAACGTTCGGTAATATCACTATCAAAATCAAGCGGTTCTTTCGAAGTGTTTTTCATTATGATCATAACCGAATTACCAATGTCTTTTACATCCAAGAATACACGTGTGTTTTCAAGTGCATACTTAGAAATATTGGTAAATAAGTTTTCAAAAATACGATACGTCTTATTTCCATCCAAACATACATGAATTTCTTTTTCTGGAAGATTTGTCACAAGCTGAAGATTTTTAGCTTGTAGAAGCTCTTCATTTTCTGCACATACTTGCTCCATGAATTCAATGATGTTGATATCTGAATATTCTAAATCAATATTACCACTATTGGCTTTGGATACTTCAAATAAGTCTGTGATTAGAATGCTTAGACGATCGGTGTATTGATTCAATCGTTCTAAATAACTCTTTTTATCTTCCTCGCTAATACTAGGATCATTTAATAACTCTACATAATTTTTAATACCTGTTAATGGTGTTTTTAAATCGTGTGATACATTTGAAATTAATTCTGTCTTGAGATTCTGTGATTGTACTTGTTCTTTTACAGCTTGTTCAAAACCATCCTTAATTTGATAGATATTATTGTTTAAAGATTGGAATAAACCAGAATCTGCAGGCTTAATATTCTCAAAATTACCACTCGATAGATCTTCAGTCATATGTAATATGTCTTGGTATTGACTTTGCACATTTTTGATTTTCTTATAGCCCACAACACTAATGCCAATTAATGCTGTAACGACGATAAAGAAAGAGAAGAATGGAATGTTAAGCAATGATATAAACGCAAGAATCAAAACCAGACATATTGAGAAAATAATATACTTTTTAAGGATTTCATCCGATAAATCGGTTGAAATAATTCCTTCCACTTTATTTGAGAAATAAAGAATGAATTTCCCAATCCATGTTTTATGAAAGAACCAGTCTTTAACCGATGTTGTAAATTGACATTTTAACCAATATACGGATAAACCAATAAAGAATAAGGTGATAGACCACGCAAGAATGTTCACTCCATATACGATAGGTTGACTCAATTCAATGTGATAACGATTTAGAATGTGTAAGAATGTACCTTCAATCGAATAAGTTGTTAATATGTATGTACCACTAGCTAGTAGGGCATCAATTGTTAGAAACAAGATGAATGCAGGTTCAAATAACCAGTGATTCACATTTCTAAAGATATAGGCTTCCTTTTCATACGCATATTTATTAAGAAAGACATATAGGGCGATAATGGCACTACAAATCAAGAAGGCTGTCATAAAGAAATAGGCGTATTGATCGGCATCTAAATCTAGGAAGTCAATTAGACTTGTATTATCATAATTTAAAACAGCTGGAATATAGAATGTTAATACGACATCACTTGGCATATGAAGTGTATAGCCTGGAAATGGTTCTCCATCACAATAATATGTACCACTACAGTATTCATAATACTTTTCACTGTTATAGTTAATAAGATTCACAATATCATCCGTCGCATTTAGAGTATCAGAATCTAATGTCTCATAATATCGAGTATCTTTTTTCTTGATATTCACATCAAATTGTTTTGAAGTGATTTTATTGTTTACATCACACGTATAAAAGAAGTTTGGATCATTCTCAAAAATGTTTTTTGCGCTAGATAAAGATGAGTCTAACCCTTTTTTTATATCCTTTTGAATATCTTCCGGTGTATCTTTCTCAAAAGAAATATATTCATACTTTGGATCCTGCTCCAATTTTTTAGCTAGAATAAAAGCTGTAAGATTCTGCTCTAAAGTTTCAGGAAGCTTTGTTGGAGTAGCGGTAGAAACATTTGGATAAAAACTTGTCACTATACAAGAACTAATGATGCATAAAGCGCATAGTATTGTTAAAAATATATTCTTCTTTTTCATTGTATATTCTCCATTTTATAGCCCTGCCCCCATACAACCTTGATGTAGATTGGCTTTTTAGGGTTGGCCTCGATTTTTTCACGTAATTTACGAATATGAACCATGATCGTTTCCGTGTTGATAGCTTCTTCTTTCCATACCAATTCATAGATTTGTTGGCTAGAAAAGACTTGTCCAGGGTGTGAAATCAATAGTTTTAAAATATCAAACTCTTTTGGCGTTAATTTAATATCCCTTGAATTTAACGTCACTCTTTTTGTCGTATTATTTAACACAAGATCACCAATCATATACTCATCTTCGTTCTTTGTCTCATTTTTTAGATTTAAGATTTGTTCATATCTTCTTAAATGTGAACGCACTCTTGCGACGAGCTCCATACTTTGAAATGGCTTGGTGATATAGTCATCGGCACCAATATTTAAACCTGTGATTTTATCGATATCTTCACTTTTTGCACTTAAAAATAGAATCGGAAAGTCATGATGTTTTCTTGCTTCCATGACCATAGAAATGCCATCCATAACAGGCATCATAATATCTACGATGGCTAAATGAATATCGTTTGTTTCAATCTTTTCTAAGCCTTCTTTTCCATTTGCGGCAAGAATCACATTGTATCCTTGATTCTTCATATAAATTCCGATGGCTTCACGAATCCCTTGTTCGTCTTCTACCACTAATATTGTATGTTCCATAAAGTTCTCCTTTTAATAATGTAAATAAAATCCAATGCATGCACATAATATTCCAATGTATAACATAATTATAACCACCTTTCGATAATTTGAAACAATTGCGTAAGACCATAAGAATAGGCAATCAAAGATAAGGGTTTACCCAAAAGAATGATCCAGACAAATTTTTTGAGTGACATATGTGTCAGTCCTGCAAGCATACACAAGAGATCATCGGGTGCACAAGGTAAGAAAATAGCTAACATAAAGAAGGTATCAAATTTTTTTTGATCATATGTATACTTCATATATTTGTCGTAATCTTTCTTTTTACATAATTTTAGAATGATTCTTTGACCATATTTACGAACAAGTAAAAAGATACATATGGATCCGATACAAATACCTATATAGTTATATATAAATCCATTGACTGCTCCAAAGGCTGTAATACCCAAGGCACTTGATGCACCGCCTGGAATAATAGGAATGATTACTTGAATGATTTGTAGAAGAATAAAAAGTAGGGGTGCCAAAATTCCTGTCTTAGATAGTGTAGCTTGTAGAAGCTGTGGATTTGTGAAGTATCCTTGTGAAAAGAAATAAACGCAAATAAGAATCATAAGGATCAGTCCAAAGTGTGTTATGTTTTGTATGTTTTTATTTGTCATAAAGTATCACCATGATTAATATAACGAATAAATATTAATTAACTTTGGTGATAAATCTTAAAGTTTTCTAAATAATTGAATCAAAAAGTTGGAAAAGTTGTTAAAAATGGCATAAAAAAGGTTTGAAAAGTGGATAAAATACAAAAATATGGGTTGGAAAAATAGTGCGAATTGTAATAAATGCTTTATATAAAAGGAAAACAAAAAACTTGTGTAAATTATACACAAGTCTTATTCATAAGCTTTGTATGTGCGAATAAGCAATGGAAGTTCAGCCATCAACATACCAATCCATCCAGCTAGATAGGAGTATGGTAAAGCTTCGATGCCTAGATGTAAGCTAAATACAAGTGGCGCAGCTACAATAACTCGAACTGTCATATTCACTAGACTTGAAATGAGCGTAATTTTTAAATCGCCAATCCCTCTAAAAAAGCCTTGGATTCCATTGGTGAAGGCAGGAAGAATATACATGATGGAAATTAAATGTAGATAAGTCACTCCATGCATAATAACTTCTTCATCTTGTACAAATAGACACATCAATGGTTTTGCGAAGATAAAACATACTAGAAAGATAAATATACCGTAGATGAATTCTAAAACCATTCCGCAACAAAATCCTTCCTGCATACGATTTTTCTTTCCGGCACCCTTATTTTGTGCCATTAAAGCTGTCATAGAGTGAGCAATGTTTTGTTCCGGGGTATACGCAAAGTCATCAATTCGATTGACGGCCGTAAAGGCAGCTACAACCGATACACCCATCGTATTGACAATCATTTGAATACCAAGCTTTCCTAGTTGCACAGTCGCCTGCTGCATAGCACTTGCCTAGCCATACGCAATGGTGCGTTTTAATAATGAAATATCAAATACCAGCCACTTTTTACCCAGTTGTAGAAGTGGCACTTTCTTTTGTATATATAGAATACAGAATAGGCAACATAAAGCTTCGCTAATCACGGTAGAAATGGCACATCCTTTACTTCCTGCATGTAAAACAACCACAAAGAATAAGTCTCCAAAGATATTTAAAATGGAACTGATAATTAAGAAATATAGGGGTGATTTACTGTCGCCTAAAGCGCGTAGTGTACTCGCAAAAAAGTTGTATAAAAAGGTAAAGACTAAACCGGCAAAGATGATTTGGAGATAGGTAGTAGTCATATTGAAAATGGATGAATCTACCTGCATAAATTTAAGAATTTGTGGTGAAAAAAATATGCAGATCAGTGTTAATACAAGTGAAAATACAAGTCCTGCAAGCATGGTTGTGCTCATTTGACGAGCAAGTTTTTTTTCATCTTTAGCCCCATAATACATGCCAATCAATATGCTTGCGCCCATACAAAGTCCATTTAGAAATAGGATGAATAATGTCGTGATCGGATTACAAATTCCGACTGCGGCCAAAGCTTCTTTTCCAACAAAGTGCCCTACAATAATACTGTCAACGGCATTATATGTTAATTGGAATAGATTGCCCAATACTAAGGGAATGGTAAAGTGAACTAACATAGGCATGATTTTACCTTGTGTCATATCTTGTGTCATAATCAAACTTCCTTTTTTTTCCATATTTTGCGCTTTTTCATCCAAAAATTCAATATTATGTTAGAATAGTCTCATGAAAATTTCAGTAGAACAATTAAAACAATTAAATAAAGAAGAATATATCTTAATTGATATTCGTGATGCCGAAGAAGCCTTTAAAAATCCAATCGAGAACAGTATTGTATTAAGTGGAGAAAGTGTTTTATCCAAAGAATTTGATTCAACTAAGAAGATTATTGTCGTTTGCGCGCAAGGCTATGTCAGTGATATTGTTGCACAAAAATTGCAGGAAAAATATGAAGCGTATAGTGTAGATGGTGGGTATGTTTCAATCGTTATGGATAAGATGAACACAAATGTGTCGGATGATTTTTGTGCACAAGTCGAAAGAAGTATTATTAAAACGTATCGAAGAAAGATTTGGTCAAAATTTACGAAGGCTATCCGTGATTATGAGCTTGTCAAAGAAGGCGATTGCATTGCGGTATGTATTTCGGGTGGAAAAGATTCGATGTTGATGGCAAAATGTTTTCAAGAACTGCATAAACATTCACCGGTTCATTTTGATGTGAAATATATCGTGATGGATCCAGGCTATTCAAAAGAAAATCGCGAGGTTATTGAAAAGAATGCCAAAAAACTAAATATTCCAATTGAAATCATTGAGAGTGATATTTTTGACAATGTCTTTAATATTGAAAAGAATCCATGTTATATATGTGCAAGAATGCGAAGAGGTCATTTATATAACTATGCTAAGAATTTAGGGTGTAATAAAATAGCGTTGGGACACCATTATGATGATGTGATTGAAACCATTTTAATGTCGATGCTTTATGGGGGACAAATTCAAACGATGATGCCAAAGTTACATTCAAATAACTTTAAGGGTATGGAAGTCATTCGACCACTATACTTGATTCATGAAGATGATATTAAGGCTTGGGCTAAACACAACAATCTGTATTTCATTCAGTGTGCGTGCAAATTCACTCAGGCTTGTGCCAATGAAACATGTTTAACACAATCTAAGTCAAAGCGTTTAGAAATGAAAAACTTAATCAAGGAATTGAAGAAAGTCAATCCATTTGTAGAACAAAATATTTTTAAGAGTGTAGAAAATGTAAGTCTTAAAACCGTGATTGCCTATAAGGATGATTATGCAAGACATCACTTTTTAGATACATATGATGAAGAGGGAAATGAATAGTTTCTCTCTTTTCATTTTTATTTACAAAAATGTAATAATTTACATTGACTATTTTTCACTACGTTCTATAATGGAATTATTGTGGAGGAAACGAATTATGTATAAAACTGAAAGCTTTAAACCAGATACTTTTAAACCCGCTCGTTTTGAGTCGGATGGAAAAATTACATTGTCAGGAAAAGAAATTCCATATCATACAATTTGCGAAGACAATGTCATCTATGGACCAGATGGAAATCCAGTCGCATCGATTTTTACGTATGCCTATTTTAGAAGCGATGTAGAAGATACAACTAATCGTCCTGTTGTCTTTGCGTATAATGGAGGTCCTGGATCAAGTTGTATGTATGTTCATGCAGGTTTTCTAGGAACGCGTCGTATGCAGTATGATGAGGTGGATCGTGAAAGTGCTTTTGGACCTTATAAAGTCATTGATAATCCAGACTGTTTGATTGATATTGCGGATATCGTATTGATTGATCCTGTTGGAACCGGATATGGTGTATTGATTGATGAAAGTAAGAAGAAAGATTTCTTTGGCATTGAACAAGATGCAGAAGCTCTATTGACAGTTCTTGAAGCTTGGGTTCGCCGCTATAATCGTGGCTTGTCACCAAAATATTTATGTGGTGAAAGTTATGGATGTACTCGTAGTGCGGTGGCTGCTGGAATTGCTGCCACAATGGGAAGAGAAAGAGGCTATGGTATTGCCTTTGATGGTATTGTGTTCATTGGAAATACGGTTACTGTAGGTAAATACTTTGGTGAAGGCTTACCTGTTGAAACAAGTGTATTGGGTTTCCCAACATATGCAGGGGTAAACTGGTATCACAATCATCCAACCGATCAAAGCGTAGAAGACTTTGTGAAAGAAGCAAAGGCTTTCGCAGACCATGATTATGTACTTGCACTTTATAAAGGAGAAGCCATTTCGGAAGAAGAAAAAGAACATATCTTAGAAAAAGTAAGTTATTATACAGGTGTTTCTAGAGAATACTTGATTCGTCATGGCTTAAAAATTGATGATGATGACTATCGTCAAGAAGTATTAAAGACAAAAGGAAAAGCTGTATCTCGTTATGATGGTCGTGTGACTCGTCCATTATTAGAGCCTGAACAAGATGAAATCAAAAAGGCATTGTGGGATGATGCGACAGCCGATCGTTACGATACATTCTTCTATGCTGCATTTACAGGAGATCTACTTCCAAAATTAAATGTAAAATTAGACCGTAACTTTATCCCAGGAACTGATTATTATATGCATTGGGATAAAGAAGAAAAGAAAGGTACAACCGCAGAAGAATTGCGTTATGCAATGACGCGAAGACCAGGAATGCGAGCATTCTTTGCGAATGGATGGTTTGATTTATGTACTGAATTTGGATATGCATGGCACACAATGGATCATGCTGGACTACCAAAAGATCGTGTATTCTGGAAAGGATACCAAAGTGGACATATGATTTATCTTGGTGAAGATAATGTTCATGAATTATGTTCAGATATTCGTGATTTTATTCTTGGTAAGAATCCTAAATCTCAATTTTAATAAATGGCTCACTTCGGTGAGTCTTTTTTTCATGTGATGATAAATAAAGGAAATATAGTGGAAAAATAGTGAACTTTTAATGGAAGAAATTGGCTTTTTGAAAGTCATAACGGAATCACCGAAATGTTTTAATGAAACATTTCTCATTTTCGTTAAAATATACAGATAAACATTTGTGAATTTCGTTAAATATGTGTATTGAACATTTTTAAAATTCGTGAGTAATTGTGATAAAAGATAAAACCGTCGGATTACTACCCAACGGTTTTCTTATAAGGCATTTTTGCACGCATATCTTTTAATCGATTTAATGCGGCAAGTAAAGTTTCATCTTTTTTCGCAAAGTGGAAACGAATATAGCGATTTTCCTCTTCTTTAAAGAAACTAGATCCAGGAACTGCCGCCACACCTACGTTTTTAATCAGGTCTACACAGAAGTCTAAATCAGAATCATATCCAAACTCACTGATATCGACCATGACATAGTAAGCTCCTTGAGGTTCTGTATGCGGAATGTTCAATTCTTTTAAGCCATTGAGGAATAGATCTTTCTTATGTGTATATAGCTTTTGTAGTTCATCATAATAAGCATCACTAAATTCAAGTCCTACTACAGCTGCTTCTTGAAGTGGAGCTGCCGCACCAACGGTTAAAAAGTCATGTACTTTCTTGATTTGTTCGATGATATTTTCTGGGGCAATACAATAGCCTAAACGCCATCCTGTAATGGAATACGTTTTAGATAGGGAGCTACAAGAAATGGTTCTTTCAAACATACCAGGTAAAGAGGCAAAATATGTATGTTTGTATGGTGCATATACAATGTGTTCATAAACTTCATCCGTAATCACATACGTATCATATTTTACGGCAAGACATGCGATATATTCCAATTCTTCTTTTGAGAACACTTTTCCGCAAGGATTACTTGGATTGCATAAAATCAATGCTTTCGGATTTTGTTTAAACGCATTTTCTAATTCTTCTTTATCAAAGTTGAATACAGGTGGATGTAAAGGAACATAGATTGGATTGGCACCACAGAGGATGGAATCCGCCCCATAGTTTTCATAGAATGGAGAGAAAACAATCACTTTATCGTTTGGATCACAAACACTCATCATGGCTGCCATCATAGCTTCGGTACTTCCACAAGTGACAACGATGTTCTTGCTTGAATCTAAATCTAGATTCATATATTTTGATTGTTTCTTAGCTAAGGCGTCTCTAAAGTTTTGGGCACCCCAAGTAATCGCATATTGGTTATAATCTTCATGAGCAACTTGTTCTAGTCGATTCAATATTTCTTTTGGTGGATCAAAATCAGGGAATCCCTGCGATAGATTGATCGCATCATATTCATTTGCGATTCGAGTCATTCTTCGAATTACAGAATCCGTAAATGTCTTGGTTCTTTTTGATAATTCTTTCATAATCACACTTCCTTTTTTTCATTTTTTGCATTGTATCATTTTTTGGGAAAATGTAAAATAAAATTGAGGTGATATTCGATGGAAAAATCTAAAGTATACTATACAGATTTTCATACCCGTAAATTAGGTGAGGGCCTACCTACAAAACTGCAATTGTTGGCTAAGAAAGCAGGAATTGCCAATTTGGATTTAGATGGAAAGTTTGTCGCAATCAAAATGCATTTTGGAGAATTAGGAAACATTGCATATTTACGCCCAAATTATGCACGTGCCATTGTGGATGTGGTAAAAGAATTAGGGGGAAAACCATTTTTAACCGATTGTAATACAATGTATCCAGGATCAAGAAAAAATGCTTTGGAACATTTGGAGTGTGCCTGGCAAAATGGCTTTACACCATTAACTGTGGGATGTCCAATTTTGATAGGAGATGGACTAAAAGGAACGGATGATATTGAAGTGCCAGTCGCTGGTGGAGAATATTGTCAAACAGCTAAAATAGGTCGTGCAATTATGGATGCCGATGTCTTTATTTCTTTGACACACTTTAAAGGACATGAATCAACAGGCTTTGGTGGAACCATTAAAAATATTGGTATGGGATGTGGTTCGCGTGCAGGTAAAAAAGAACAACATTGTTCAGGTACTCCACATGTTGATGAAAAGCTATGTCGTGGTTGTAAACAATGCTTTAAAGAATGTGCGAATAATGGATTGGAATATGATGAAACAACACATAAGATGCATATTAATGAAACAAACTGTGTTGGATGTGGACGTTGTTTAGGGGCATGTAACTTTGATGCGATCTCCTTCAATAACTATAATGCGAATGAATTGTTGAATAAGCGTATGGCTGAATACACAAAAGCCGTTGTGGATGGACGTCCTAACTTCCATATTTCTTTAATTGTGGATGTTTCACCAAACTGTGATTGTCATGCCGAAAATGATTTACCAATTTTACCAAATATTGGAATGCTAGCATCTTTTGATCCACTTGCCCTAGATCAAGCCTGTGTAGATTTATGTATGAAGGCAAAACCAATGCCAGGATCCCAATTAGATAGACATCTACATGATCCAAATTTCTGTGATCATCATGACCACTTCACAAATTCTACGCCTGAATCGGAATGGAAATCTTGTTTAGAACATGCTCAAAAGATTGGTTTGGGAAATCGAGAATACGAGTTGATTGAAATGAAATAAACAGTAGCCTAGGCTACTGTTTTATTTAGGATACGAACTAAAATTGGAACGATGATCAATTGAATGATGATTCCAGGAAGGCAAGTGATAAAGCTTGCCGTCATAAATACAGATAGTGTATAGCCTTGTGTACTTAGTACAAATGTGTTGATTAAGCCATTCACAATTCTTCCTGCAAGCATCGCAATAATTAAACTTATGTATAATTTTGACATTTCATTTTTTAAATTAATGTGTTTTTCACACAAACCAGTAACTAAACCATATACAGCTAGTTCAATCATCATTTGGGGCAAAATCATAGCTGGAGGCATTCCTGTTGTCATACTTGAAAGAAATGGTGTAATAATTCCGCATGCCAAACCATAGAAAGCTCCACAAAATAATCCACAAATCAATACAGGAATGTGCATTGGTAAAAATACACTACCTCCATTTGGAATCACGTGAAAGGCCATTGGAAGTAATACGCCTATCGCAATGCATAGAGCACCTGATACTAATTTTTTTGTCGTACTTTTCATAATCAGATTCCTCTTTCTTTCATTAAAAAACAAATTTCTTTAAGCGAGAAAATGCTTCTTCCACTAAAATTGTTGGTAAAGCTAAATTCATTCGAATCGTATTTGGATTCATAAATGGACGGCCATCTTGCCAACATACACCATAGTGAACCCCTTTCTTTAAAAGTTCATCCATCGTGATATCATGTGTATCTAAATACTTTGTGCAATCTAGATACAACATATACGTTCCTTCTGGCTTAATGACTTCAATACCTTTGAAATTGTTGTGGATAAAATCAAGTGCATAATCTATATTATTCGAAATGACTTCATTTAATTCATTGACCCAATCCAATCCCTCTTTACAATAAGCACCCATAAGAGCATGAACACTTAATATGTTAGGTGAATTGTAGTGAGATAAAGAGGCTTGTTTATTTAATCGATCACGAAGATATTTATCATATACAATATGATAAGAGCCAACTAAACCAGCAAGATTGAAAGTTTTACTTGGTGCATAAGCCGCAATCGTCCTTTTCTTGGCATCTTCACTTACAGATTGTGTAGGAATATGTGTGTTTTCTTTACGTACTAGATCGGACCAGATTTCATCGCTAAAGACTAAAACATCATGTTTTTTACAGATATCCATAAATTTCTGGATTTCTTCTTTTTTCCATACTCTTCCCGTTGGATTGTGTGGGGAACAGAAAATCGCAAAATGGATATTATGTTTGATAATCTTCTTTTCAATATCTTCATAATCCATAGCCCAGTTATCTTCTTTCTTTAACGGACTATCAATAATTTTTCTTCCTAAATTATTCAATGTGTGAATAAACCCAATATAACATGGTGACTGCACTAAAATGGGTTCGCCACTAGCACTAAAAGCCTCAAGTGCACTGGATAAAATACCAAGAACACCATTTTCATATCCGATAGCCTCTTTTTCCACATCTATGCCATGTGTTTCTTTTTGCCAGAATTGAATGGCTTTATAGTAATCTTCTGGCATTTCAAAATATCCAAAGTGAGGCTCGTTGATTCTTTCAATCATTTGTTTTTGAATATTTTCAAAAACAGGATAGTTCATATCTGCAACCCACATAGGGATTGTAGAAAAGTTTGGATCTACCTCTACATCTTTAATAGGTAGAACATCAAGGGCAAGGGCATCGTGTCCTTTTCGATTTAAAAGAGTTGCAAAATCGTATTTCATAATAAAAAATTCTCCTTAACACAATAATAGTATAATTTTTCGGAATTTGAAATATCGAACGATATCATGTATAATGCTCGCATGACAGATAGTACTTCAACTTTAAAAAAGATTGTCGACTTATTGATTGACATCATCTATAAGACACATACCTATTTCTTGAGTATGAATGACTCATTTGAAGCACAATTATCTGATTAAGCAACTTCACTTCTTGATTATTGGCTTTGTTGGGTATCGGAATGCTTCTTGTGATTTATCCACTATTTAAGTGGATGGCTAAAAAGAATTTAACTGTTTTAATTAGTTGGTTCTATGTATTTACTGTACTTGTAGTCATCACATTTGCGATTGAAATAGGCCAATGGTATTCGCATACAGGCGAAATGGACTTCAATGATATTTTGGCAGGCTTGGTCGGCTATTTTGCGATGTCCTTTATATTCCTGCTTGTGGTTGCGATTATCGAATTAATAAAATCGATTTTTAAGAAGAAATAATCAAAAGTTATTTCTTTTTTTTGATATATTAAGATTTTGGTTTCGGAACAGGGGAATGCGGTATGTGAAAAACTGTCGAATTGTCACAATTTGTTGATTATGAGGAACGACAAAAAGGGCTATCGTAATAGCCAACATTTTGCATTTGCC
>ENA-OQBV01000091-OQBV01000091.1-human-gut-metagenome-genome-assembly--contig:-NODE-91-length-49503-cov-4.237565_pt1 | contig 49503 bp, 62 predicted proteins | sample MGYA00242750_ERZ504559 | MGnify/ENA primary metagenome ERZ504559 (study PRJEB26092, sample SAMD00036230) | human gut metagenome | host: Homo sapiens | study: EMG produced TPA metagenomics assembly of... | reverse complement strand
GGCAAGGCCGGGACTTGTGTACGCTGTACATTTCCCGTGTCCGGCGTGCGGAAAACACCGGCATTGTTGCCAATCAGCATCATGCCGAGAAACGCGCCCGCTATTTTGCCCAGCCAGCCGAAGCGACCGAATATGAGGAATGCCGCCGCGACCAGTCCCGCTATGCTCAACCCCGACACGTTACCCTGTCCGAGGTTGCGGAAAAAAGCTACCGAACATATTGAGGGCACCGCCGCCGGAGGCTTGCTTCAGGAAAATTCGACACCCCGTCCAGTTTCGAGTCAATACCCGCCACCGCACCACTGACCGACCCGACAGCTTCTCCGGCCTTGCCCGTCAGTTCACGCACACCGTCCGCAGTCTCCGCGAGTGTATTCGTTGCCGGTTCTCCGATGACCGCATCGCTTACGATACGCACCACACTTTTGTCGGTTGTCAGTTTCTCCCAGCCCACATAACCGACCGCGCCGCCGATGGTTGCCGTCTTGACGGCCTGACCTGCGCCACGCAAGGTCTGCGAGGGGGTCAGTACCGCTTTACCCACACTTTTGCCGGTAGCCGCCGTAGCTTGTCCGGCACCTTTCACAGCCTTGCCGCCATATTTCAATATTGTATCCCAGACTCCCATATCTTATCCGTTTTTAAGGTCTTACATTTTTTCCAATCTGCCGCCAGCGTCGTTTTGCAGCGTCCACGATGTCGCGCTTGTCGGCTGCCGGGCGTGCTCCCTCGTCGATTTCACGCCAGACATCGCCCATTGTCGTGTACTTCACCGCCTTGGTCAGCCGTTGCAGTTTCTTGTTTATCATTTTAAGTTTCGGGCGGATGCCGAGGACAATTTCCATGCGCTCCTTTTCCGTCATTTTGTTTTCCGAGAGGCACGCCGTGCGGATGTCGTTCACAATCTCCACGCTGTTCATCATCAGCTCCCGGTAAATCTTGTTGCGCTGTGCGGACAGGGCTACGGCAAGCGCATTGCCCGGACTGCCGCTCAACTGCTTGGAAAAGTCGCCCATATTATCCGTCAGCCTCGATACCTCGTAATAGAATCCGTAGGTCTGCGCCGCATAGCAGACAATAGACCTGAAGGAATCCAGATAGTTGTTGAACTCCCGTTGTAGGTCGGTCGTACCTTCCACTTCCTCCTTGGTCCATATATGCCCGGTGGTCTGCATCAGCATGACCTTCTCCTGGCTCTTCAATTCTTTCTCTGCCTTCTCGGTGTAGGCCAGAATCATCCCGGCCAGCACGGGGTCGTTCTGCGCCCATGCCTCACTGATACCGATGCACAACAGCAGTATGCCTATCCAAATCGTCCGTTTCATTGTTCGTATGATTTTATCGGGCGAGAGCTGCCGCCCTGCGCCAATGGGACAGGGCCATGCGTGCCGCCTCACCGTTGTCGCGGTCAAGCATTCCCGCCGTTACGTTGTTCCACACATCATTAAGGGTGTAATACCGTATGCTCAAATAGAGCAGGTGCAGCTTCCGGCTGAAAGCCGATAGCTGGTCGTTCAACGCCCATAACGTCTTGCTGCGTTCCGCACCGGTCAGCATATTCTCCTTGCCTCCCTTGGCCACGGCGTCGTTCAGCAACGCAAAAACCGAAACAAGTTCCGTTGCCGTTTCGATATAGAGGTTGTTCATGCCCATGCTGGCGACAATGCCCTGCGAATTGTTTTGGATAGCCTTGCTCAATTTGCCCAGCGTGAGGAAAATCCGCACGCCGTCATTGTAGAGGTGGGTACAGGCTTTCAGTGACGAAGCATAGCCGCTCGCCGTCTTTAGATAGCTGTTGTACTGCTTTTCCCACTTGTGGATTTGGTTGAACTCGGCGGCGATGCTGTTCTGAAGCAGGGCCGTCTGCGTCTGTCCCTTTACCTGTTTGTCTATCTGCCCGTTTATAAGCTCGTTGCCTTCAGCCAACGCCACCCATTCAAGCGGGTTGGAGGCTGCGATTTGGGCATCGGCCACCTGTGGAAGCAGGCCCGTCAGCACGGCAATCAAACTCAAGCTAATGATTGGTGATTTCATATATTCCCTTTTTTCGTTTATTATATTCCACCCGCTCACGGATAAGCGCGACAATGTCGTCCCTGCGTCGGATACCGACAAGATCAAGCCGGGGCGTGTTCCTGTCCATCGAGAGGATGCGTACCGTTTTCAGTCCGCAAAGCTGTTGCAGGAGGCTTTGGTGCTCCTGAAAGTCCACAATGCGGTACAGTTCCATATAATCCACCTTGCGACGGATGACACCGTGTCCGCTGATGAGTTGCTCCGTACCGATACAGTAGTGTATGCGCCGCAGGTAGATATAGCGATAAAGTAGTATGAGCGAGAGCAACACGGCTACGGGCATGGCGAGAACCGTCAGCGGCAATTCCTCCATGCCCCCGTACACCCATACCGCACAGCATGGCACGAGCGTGGGCAGCTCGTCGATAAAGAACTGCCCGGTGTGCGGTCGCAGGACGATGTTCCGGCCATTCCCTATGGTCTGCGCTCTCATCATCGGCGAAAACGTGTTTGTTGTTCCTGTTCGGCGTTCTCCTCCCGTCCCTGCCTCTGACCGACGGATTCTTCCCGTCTCTGCACGGCCAAAAGTTGCGCGTTCCAGCTCGTATGGCGATATTCCGCCTCTTCACAGATAAAGGCGACATCGTGCTCCTTGTCGATGCCGAGGAACTCCCGCAGCCTCTCCCGGTAGTCCCGGTAGCATTTTCCTGTGGTGTCCGCCTGCTCCTTTATCTCTTCTGGCGTACACCGTTCGTCCCAACGCATCGACATGAATTTATCTTGTTCGGTATCGAATCGCGTGTAGCTTTCTTGCACGCTCTTAGGCAACAGTTTTAATTCTCCTTCGTCCAGATCGTGACCGTCTCCTATGGAATCGAGGTATGGCTTCCTCTCCGGTGTTTCCTCGATGGCGGAATGTACCGTGCGGCATATCTCCTTTTGTAGTTCCATTGCGAAATCCCACCCTTCCCGGCTGTTATCAAAACAGATATGCTGCGTGGCAGGGATGGTGAGTTCAAGCACGTTCCGCATCTGTTTTTCAGTAGGCTTTCCGCCTGTCGAGACGAAAACCGCCTTTTGCAACTCTTGGTACTGCGCCTGATGAAGTTGGTAATAGGCCATCGCGTCGTAAGCGCTCCCGAACCAGTAGATATGTTTGACCTCGTCAAGAGGTGTTCGGGCAGGGCTGGCAATCCACAGCCCCTCGCTCGAATTACCCTCCTCGGTCTTACCTTGATAGCTGTCGCTACCGTCCATTCGTGTGCGATTTCGTTCCTCGAAGCCCACGACCGTCCCGTCACCTTTAGGCAAGGTCAACGGGAAAGCAAGACAGGTATGGACCGCACCCTCCGCCTCGCATTTCGTTACCAGACAGAAATGGCGGTGGAAAGCATACTGTGTGTTAAGGTCGATACCCCGGTTCTTGAAATAGGGATAGAACTTCTTCTGCGTCGCCCGGTCCTGCGGGTTGAACTTGTGCAGGTCATAGTCCGCCATATCGAACGGCTTCACGTTCCGCTTGGGTCGGATAATCTGCGTTTCCTTATCAACGATGGGATTATTCAGCAACCGGTTACACACAAGGTTCACCAGTCGGTTCGGGTCTATTCCCTCGCGGTATTCTGCAAATAGCGTCGGATGCTCCTTGATGAACGAAACGACATTGTATTCCTTCTGCCAGGGTGGTTGGAAACAGCACTTTCCCTGCCGCGTTATAACGAACTTGTCGCCCCGGATGCGCCTTCCCTCGCTGTCTCTGCGGATGAACGAGGGAAGACGCAGGCCGAAACGTCGGTTTTGACAATAACCGGCATCGAGCAGTATATCCTGGATGTCGAGCCTTTGCATAAAATCGTCATGTGTCAGATCCTTTTCCTTCATTATCTTATCTTTATTACTTCATGTTGGGAGTATCGCATTCTCATCGGTGAAAACCGTTATAGCTTTCCCTCATGCCGGAAAGTGAATTGGTTATATCTATTTCCAGTCGCGCAAGTGCTTCCCGGATCTCGTACATCTCTTGAAAGCCTTTCTCCGGCATTCCTTGGTCATTGGTTTCAAAGGAGAATATGACCCTGTCCGCACGTTCAAGACGCTTTCGCACAGCCTCATGGTCTGCTTCGTCATATAATCCGTTGCGGATATGTTCCGGATTTATTTCGGGCAAATCGGCCAAGGCCCGGTTTAATGTGGCTTTACCACTGATATCCCAATCGTCAACCTCCTTTTCCTTGGGTTTTATCCGTTTGTCGAGTAGCTGGTCGTTCCAATCCTTATAATCCTCTGCGGCAGATTCATACAGGACACATCCTGCGTTTTTCGGGCTGGAACCGGAAGCATTGATCGCCTTGTCGATGGCTGCCAGGTTATTTCTCATTGCCTCTAATTCTTCCTCGCTTGCAGAACCGTCGGCACGGGCCATTTCGTATTCATCCATACGGACCATGCTCATTTCCTGCAAATAGCCGTCCCCAATCTCCATATCATCAGGAAGGCCGTCTGCCGTATTCGGCCTTGCACCATCTATGCCCAACGTGGCCGTTATCTTTTTGAAGTCGAACGGTTCAAGTCCGATTTCATGATGTTTGTTCCCGTTACTGTAATCCTGCACAATCAGTTTATCGTCTTTCGACAAGCAAGTGGAGAAGTCCTTACCCGCATGGGTGAGTGCAAAGTGGATGGCATAGACCTGCCCGGCACGGTCACGGTCAAAACAGATATGATGGGCGGCATCGGGCGTGGCCTTTATCATGCCTTTGAATTGCTGCTGGCTTGGGGCCCCGCCTGTCGAGATGAATACCGCCTTTCTCAACTCCTTGTTTTCCGCTTGGTGAAGCTGGTAATAAGCCATTGCGTCGTAGGCACTCTCAAACCAATAGATATGCTTGGCCGCAGTGAGAGGGGTTTTGGCAGGACTGGCAATCCACAGCCCCTCGCTCGAATTGCTTCCTTCTGCCTTACCTTTATAACTGCCGCTACCGTCCATGCGTGGACGACCGCGCTCCTCCAGACCGACAATCTGCTCCGTGTCTTTAGGCAGGGTCAGTGGAAAGGCGAGGTTCGTGTATTTCAGTCCGTCCTCACGATGTTTCGTCGCCAGACAGAAGTGGCGGTGGAAGGCATATTGCGTATAGAGGTCGATATTCCGGTTCTTGAAATAAGGATAGAACTTCTTTTGCGTCTCCCGATTCTGCGGATTGAACTTGTGCAGGTCATAATCCGCCATGTCAAATGGTTTTACATCCTGCTTGGGCCGGATAATCCGCGTTTCCCGTTCGGCGATAGGATGGTTCAGCAACCGGTTACAGACCAGATTCACGAGACGGTCGGGGGACATACCTGCATGGTACTCCGTAAAAAAATGCGGATGTTCCTTAATGAACGAAATAATGTTATAAACTTTCTGCTGTTGCGCATGGAAGCAACATTTGCCCTGCTGCGTCACGATGAACTTGTCGCCACGGATGCGCCGCCCGTCGCTGTCCAGACGGACATACGAGGGATAGCGCAGGCCGTCCTTTTTGTTCAAGTGATACCCCGCGTCGATAAGCACATCCTGGATGTTCAACCGTTGCAGGAAGTCGTTGTATGTAAGATCTCCGTCTCTCATAGGCTTACCTCCCTCTTCTCATTTCATTAATATCCTGATTCATTTGCGCCTCGAAATTGCGGATGGCCACATCCCTTGGCGTATCCACACCGGGCTTGAAATACGGATGCGGTGGCCCGCCGAAACGCTCGCCATAAAACTCCGGGGCATGGTGGTGATGGTGAAAGCCGTGTGCGACTTCCGAGGCCACCACTGCACCGGTAGTAAGGGCGGCGAAGATCTTCACGCCAAGTCCCTTGCTCGCTTCCGGGTGTGTCTTCATATCCACTTCGTTGAAAATCTTTGAAAAAAGTTTCATCCGATGGTAATCATCCACCGCGAGAAACTTGTCGTAATCTTTCTGACTGATTTCGTGACTGATGACCTGTCCGTCAATAACGGCGGACATCTTGTATTTCCCCTCTGCCTGTGCCGGTTGTACGGCAATCTCGCTGACCTCGACCTCCCGACCGTGTTTCTCCTCACGATACCAGCCTTTGTCTTCGTTGAGCAGTCGCAGGTCACGCCCGTCCACAGATGCGCCGATACTGCCCTGTATGTATTCCTGTCGCATCGGAATTTCCGGTTGCACGAACAACTCCTGTTCCTGCCGCTGCCGTTCTTCCAGTTCATACCGGACTTCGGGATGCAGGCCGATGGCGATGCGTTGTTCGCTGTTGAGCCGCTCCATTGTTATCTTGTCGGCAAGTCCGCTCCGATAATGCCGTTCAGCAGTTCCAGACGCTTTTCCACGGATTGCTCCTCAATAGGAGAGGCAACCAGCGTTTTTACTTCCTCTTCCGTCAGGTCATAGACCATATCGGCATTGACACTTTCCGACTGCACGGTCAGCGTCCGCTTCTCGGCATCCACGATCAGACCGTGTGAAGCGAGGCATTCCGACCATTTCTCGTTGGAGAAATAGACCGGCGAGGCAACCAGTTCCTTGTACGGTCGTGCCGGTTCCCCGCTGCGCGGGCGGCTGACAAGCGGTGTGATGACCGCCTGCAAGTTCTGTAACACATCCTGCTGCTGTACGGGGTACGCCCGTTCTCCACCCTTGTAGTAAAAGCCGTGCCGCCGATTGCAGTTCGCCGGGCTTCATTCGCCGTCAGGGCGTTCGGGTACGCATGGACGGCCCCGGGAAAGCAAAAGGCTGCCGCCGACCCCTGCGCAGGTGGAAGCCCCACTGTTCGCGCGGTGTCCAGCCGAGAAACGGCGGCGGCATACCCAGCCGTCCCGTGCGTCCGTACTCGCCGATACCGATGCGGTAGCCGTGCAGTCCCATAGCAACGCGGCCATTGGCATTGCGGGCATGGACGAAGTTCTTGGGCATATAAAAATCCTTTCCCACAATGCTCGTGAGCACGTTGTAGGCCTTCTTGTTGGCCGTATTCGTTCCCCAGTCCGTCAGGGCCAACATCTGACGCTCGGTTATCGGATAAACCAGCAGCGGCGAATCATGTCCCTGCACAATCAGCCGGTAGTTCCCTCCGTCAAGCGCAACATGGGCCTGAAGCCCGTTACGCATCAGTATGTCGCGCATTTCGGGCTGTAAGTCCATTTGCCGGGGATTGGTATTTGTTCGTATCGCCATAGTCTGATGTTATGATGTGGTTGCTTGTTATGCGTCACCGCGTTCCATCGCCGCCTCCAGCTGTTCGTCCTTGAAACGGACAAAATCGGCGGCGGAATCCTCACCGACCATAAGCCCTTTCTCCTCGCAGTAACGGGCATACTCTTCCTGCCATTCGGCAGAGAAGTGGTTTACATAGTCGAGCCAGCCGTATTCACCGCTCTGAATCTTCCCGACAAGTATCTCTTCTGGATAATATTTCTGCTGTGCCATAATTTTGCAATAGATAGGTTTTACTTGTGAATGCCCGCCACGCGGTTACGTTCGCCGCTTTTCTTCTGTTCGTTCCACAACTCTTCGGTGTACTCTTCCTCCGGAACGTAATCGAGGTTGCCGTCATCGTCCATGACCCAGCAGCCGTAACAACCGAAAGTATATTTGTCCCATTCACGCTTGGGTTGCTCTTTCCATTTCTGCTCATCACCCGCACAGAAACGGATGCCCGTCTTGTTGTGCAGGTCGATACCCACCGTGACGGGTTCGCCGTCCACAGCCACCGTCAGCGGTTCGCCGTGCTGCATCCCGTTTACCTCCACCGCACCGAGGTGCATCACTTCGGCCAGCACCTTTAGGTTGCGGGCGATGATGGGCGTCGGGACATACATCACCTGCTTTGTCCCCTCGTCGATCTGCACGAAAGCCTTGCTGTGCCGCCCGTCCGCCATTTCTACATCCGCAACGATGGCTTTGCCGTCGAGCAACTGTTTCTGCTGCGCCTCGTCATACCGTTCCAGCGGAGAGGACTTCAATGCGGGATAGAAGACCACGTCCACCTCGTTGTTCTCCATGCGGATAAAGGCGAAGCGGCTACGGCTCTCGATAACTTCACCGTTCTCGTCAGTGACACGGACAGGAAGCACGGGAGAATACCCGCCTTGCCCGATTTCTTCCAGGACACGCATGGGCAGATCCTCAATCATCTCCTGTGTAAGACCGAAACGGGCCAGTGTCGGATAGGGGAAGCTCATTAAATTCAAATTGTACTTTTTTCATATTCCGAATTATGTTATAAAATTATACTCCGCAAATATAGATTGATTTTATTCTGATGAATATGATACGCTTATATAAGTGATTATAAAGCGGTGTTTTTTATGTTTTGAATATGATTTTAGATAAATAATCATATTCGGAATAAATAAAATAATCATATTTATAAATAAAACAATGAATGGCAGGTACTCCATAAAGAGAGCGCATTAACTTTGCCGCCATGAGAAAGATTTTACTGACGATAACGGCGGGTATTTCACTATGTGTCGTGCCCGTCAAAGCACAATTCAACACCGTTGCAGCCGTTTCCAACCGCTACAAGGTGGAGATATTGCAAACGGTGACGGACAACACGGAACTGACTCCTGAAAGCGGGACTTCCGTGCGGGAAACATCGACGGATGTCCTTACATCCGATGACACAGACAAAAAGATGTGGATGGATCGTTACATGAGTGTAAGCTATCCGCTACGTCACATTAGGGATAACTTCGCCCTACGGCTACCGCAAAGACCCTTTTACGGGAAAGAAGAGATTTCATGGCGGACTTGACTTGCACGCACGGGCTGATGAAGTGCTGGCCATGATGGAGGGAGTGGTTGTAAAGGTCGGGCAGGACAAGGCTTCCGGCAAGTATGTAACCCTGCGGCATGGCAGATACACCGTCAGCTATTGCCACCTATCGAAGATTCTTGCCGTCAGAGGGGCTGTGGTACATCCGCGCGATGTGGTCGGAATAACCGGCTCGACCGGACGAAGTACAGGTGAACATCTACACATCACGTGCAGATTTGACGGCGAGAATATCAATCCGTCGGTCATCTTCGATTACATCAGGGACACCCGGCAGGAATGCGTGGCGGCATTGGCCGGATTATGATACACCATTACGAGCTTGTCGCCCAAACTCTACAAGAATCGTTTGGATAAATTCGTAGAAGCACCCGGAAAGGTCTTTTCTACGGTAAACGGAATGATGACGGGTGATTATTGTTTTGGCACTCTTTCGATGCAGGTTGTAATATGCTTGCCCCAGACTGTCGCCTTTATCAAGAACAATGGCGGCACGGTAACGGTTTTGCCAAAGAAGATAGCCGCTACTACCTTGCCGCCGCACCGTTCGATCTCCTCCTTGTAGTCGGCCACGCTTTGCCCGGTCGTCAGCACATCATCTATGATAACGATTTCTTTTCCTTTTATATTCCCCGTGATCCGGTAATTCCGTTCGAGGATGCGCTTCTCGTTACCTTTGGCTTCGTGCAGGCTTTCACGAGGCTCGAACACATCCACATCGTACAGTCCCGATGTCAGTTCCGGGCGATGGGTACTAATATACCAGTCAAGCCGTTTGAAGCGTCGGAAATACTTTATATCCGTACTGCACGGCATGAACATGATATGATAGGGTTTGCCGTCCGTTTGCAGGGCGGCCATGCACGCCTTGAAAAATTCGATGCCGTGTATGTCCCCCTCTTTGAACTGATAGATGGAACGGCAGAACGCCCGTTGTTTCTCGTCAAGCAACGCCTTGTATCGGGACGGATAATAATGTCCGTAAAAGGCCATGCTCATGCCGCGTGACTTGAACGGTTTGAGCGGTGGATGATCCTCGAACAGGTCGGGGTGTGAGAAGCAGAACATACGGCAGGCATCCCGATGGCCGGCCCTTACCGCCAGACGGCAGTAGTGGTCGCGCTCTTCGTCGTTCCCGGCCATCCGTGCGGCAGTGAATGCCGCTTCTCCGGTTTTCCGTCGCCAGTAGCCGATAACCCACCACAGCACACCGATAATGCAGAGCAGGATCAGGAACACGAGCCTTGCTTCCACAATAAAATCAGATTGAGCGGAATCGGGTCTGCAACTCCTCTATTTTCAACAGCAGTTGCTCGAATGTAAGATGTTCCCCATATATCATGGACTCCTGCATGGCATCGTAATCCTCCTGCCATACTTTCCGTACTTCTTCCGGTGGTAACAGGACAATACGTTTGCGTATGTCGGGCGTGTAGTCCACATCCTTGATGGAGGTAAACAGTTCACGATGATGGTGAATCGTATTCCATAGTTCGTCATCACCGACAGCTTTCTGGGCAAACGGTTCGTCCATCATTTTCATCAAGTCGTACAGATGGCGAGACTTGCGATTGGCATATCTACAACCGGTGGTCGTGAACAACTCATGGAGTAAAAACGCTTTTTCCAAAAAGGTCTTTTCCGGCACGGCAGCAATGATGTCCACATCCGCAACAGTTGTGTCAATCGTGGAATTTTGGCTTACCAATGACCTTACCTTGGCCTTGGCGGTAGGCTCAAACAGCGACCTCGCACTGATTTCCAGCAACACTTCGGATTGCAGGTAATCAATATCCGCATTCCCGAATACCGATTGGTAAACGACATGGACTTTCCGAGGTTCGGGATAGGTCGCATCCCCTTCGCCGTTCGGATCGGGTGTTACCGTACAATAATCGGCCAGTCCTTTCTCTCTGATTGCATTTTGCAAATCTATCGCAAAGACATCTTTGACAAACAACGACGAAGCCTTGCGTAATTTCTTTAATTGTTTCTTTGTCAAGTCGCCCTCCAGACCGAAAACGCTCCGGTCGATAGCAAGGTCAATGTCCTCAGAGAACCTAAAAATAAGATTCCATATTTTGCTTAATGATGATCCTCCCTTAAAAACCAGCTTATCAGCATACGGTAGCGTATAGACAATCTGAAGAATCCCTGTTACCCAAATATCCTTTTCTATCGCTTTGGGATCATCGATGCCCAGTCGCAAGCTGACCTGTTCATAGATGGCGCGGCGCGTTTCTGCCGGGAGTTGAAGAAATTTATTCATATGCTTTCAGTATAATAGAGCGTATCCAGCCCGGAATCAGTTTCAAATCTTCGACGATCCGCCCTTTGGGTTCATTAGCCAGCAGGTGTTTTACCCGGTCGAGCTGTTCCTCGCTTACATTGCCCTGCCCAAGTCTTTGGAGGGCAAACGTAATCAGCATGATTAGTTCCGATTTGAAATCGAGCCGTTTGGGTACGACATGTTTGAAGAGAATACCTCTTCCGTTATAGATCTTTATTCTACGGGGCGTGCCATCGGTGAGATAGACCGCATTCATCGGCACTTGTGTGGAGAGTCCGAGTTTGTTCAATGCAGCGTCACCTGTCGGTACAATGCGGCATTTGTCCCTTTGGGCAATGGCCTGTGCGACATCATCCACGCTGGGATACATAATGCCGAACCCAAACTCGGTATCGATTTTGGGTTTGCAATAGATTCCCCTTGCAAGGCGGATAATCTTTCCTGATAGGGCGATACGTTCAAATACCTTGTTGATGGTTTTCCGTTCTCCCATATCCGCAAAGTCACTTGCAAAAAGTATCGAGCCGTGCTTTTTTCTATTTATCACGGAAAGTATTTTATTCTCAATGCTTTGTGATGACATTTTTACCATTGTTTTGTCGCCAAAAACACACTTTTTGGCGACTATTATTTTATGCGAAAGTACAACATTTTACGAGATCTCACAAATAAATCACCGATTTTTAAGCCAATTCTACCTTTTACACCATTCTCATCCTTTCCTCCACAGCTCTGCCTTTCTCTTTTCGTCGGCAAATGTAGGACAAAGCGCATAACGCCAAGCCTCATTCCATTCGGACACGAAAATAGACTGTTTCACGGTCGATTTTTGCGTCCGGGTTTGGCTCATTATGCTTCGGCTTTATCCCATTTCAGCCTCAAAAAGCTGAAGAGCAGCCCTGCGAAGCAAAAGTAGGGAAAGAAAAAGAAACGGAATATACAACAAAAGCAATTTATCACACTTAAAAGCAATTTATTATGACAGACGAAATCAGACAGAACGGCAAAGTAATATTGTCGAGTGAAGACGGTATTTCCATACCTATGATTTTCAAGAACCTTTGTGGAAAGAATTTCTCCGGCAAAGAGTACAGGGACTATATCAATCATATAGCTCTCGTGGAAATGGGGTTTGAACGGGGAGTTATTTCCCATTATCGGGATGGAATTTTATGCAAAAACGGTACAATTCCTAAATTTTGAGCAGGCATACCTTCATAGGAACATAACAGAAAATCAACATTACAAGCATGGAAGCAGTTACTATTCATCCGGCGGAGGGCTATCTCCGCAACGAAAACAATCCACCGTCTCTGTACGTGAAGATTGCAGGAAAACGCAGACGGTTGTTCATCAACCGTGACCAGAATGTTATTGGCATTATCGCACTCGGAAAACGCAAAAGAGGCTATCTGTTTACGAATTGGGCGAGCATTGAGGAAATATATTATCCGTCCTCTCCGGCAGAAGCAGCGGACACGGAAAAGAAAATGATTTTGAAATACCAAAAACTCGCCCGACTTGCCACGCATACGAACGACTGGCTCCGCAAAATCGCTGCGGCAGACCTCGAAAAGTCCCTTTACGAGAACCGCATCACAACAGGAACACGTATCGACGGCAAGTGCATCCGGCTTTCCACGATCGAAAAGTATTGTGGCAGTGGGACAATCTCGCTTTTCAGAAAGGCATTGAAGCAAAGGGAAGAGTTTCATGCTGGACGTTTTGACTTTTGCGGCTATGACGGTACGCTATGGTGCGAACTACGCGAAAACGGTGATATGGCGGCAGGCTTCAGCAAGGAATACCGGAATTGTGGCAACGGTTACTACTACCTGCTTATCAATGATGAATACATGATAGGCTACGACATAGACTGAATGGTACGTGGGATAAGGACAAACCGTATCGGGCGAAGGCTCGGTATGGTTCTATGTTCCGGCCTGCCGGTGTCCTTTTATAACATCCGTTTCCCCCTCTTATACCCTTACCATCCTGCGGCCAGTTTGCTGTAAAAGGCTTCGCGCATTTTGTGTAACACGTTACATAAAGAACGTGAAGCCCTTTTCCCTGCAAACGGACGGACACGGACAGACTTGGCATTACAGGGGGCGGGATGAATCCTGCCCTCCGTAGTCCCAAGACAGTCCGTCGGGAAGTCCGTCCTCGCTGTCCGCTTCCCCGTTTTATGGGCACGCTTCCCCTTTTCTATTTCCCCTTGTATCACCCTCTCTTTTTTATTTTCCCTCATTTCTATCGCTTACAGTCTCTCTTTTCTACTGCTCCATCTCCCTCTTTTCGCTTTCCCGGCTCATTCCTGCCATCACCGGTTGGTTTTATCAGATGCAAAGGTCTGTTGCCGCGCTTGATCCGGCGGCTTGAAGTGTATTTTCCTGCAAATTCTTCCTTTCCATGAAAGAGTAATTGGCAGGAAAAGCCGTCGCATGAAGCTGTTCAGGCAACCGTGTACCGCATCCATAAAATCCCAAGCGGTTCAGGCAGAAAAACGAACCGAGCAAAGGGAAAAATAAAACAAAAGACATTAGGTAATGGAGGGCTAACCACCTTCCGCAAAACAATTTTCATTATGTTATACGTTCACACTATCGGTCGCATCGGCAAGGATTGCCAGGTTATTACAGGTACACACGGCTCATTCATCGCATTTGACATTGCAGTGGATGACTACTCGAACGGGGCCAACATCACCACTTGGGTAAGGGTACGCAGCAAAAACGAAAAACATATCCGGCTGGCGGAATACCTGACCAAGGGACGGCTACTGCTTATTGAAGGACGTCTATCGGCTTCGCTGTGGAAGGACAAAGACGAAAACTACCAGATCCAGCTCTCCATTACGGCAGATGCTTTGGAGTTCATCAACACCGGGAAAAGGGAGGGAACGGCTTCCGATACGGCTGGGCAGACAGATGCCGCAGACGATGTTCCCGCGCCTCCTGCCGATATGCCGCAGGACAACAAGGACGACCTGCCGTTCTGATAAGGTACACGACACTGATAACGAGCCGATACTAAATGTAGTATATACTAATTGTAGTAAAGTAGGAAGTTAGTAAATCTCACGTTACGCAAGATAGTGGGTACTACATTTAGTCGGTTAGTATTTTAGTAAAGTAGTAAATACTACAATACTAAAACATGATAAAGTAGTAAAATAGTAGATACTAATTATAGTATTTACTAAAAAATAGTATTATCTTTGTATCAGATATAAAGACATGAAGTTATGACAAAAATAATAGCTGTTTTGAACCACAAGGGAGGGGTCGGAAAGACGACCACTACCATCAACCTCGCTGCCGCCTTGCAGCAAAAGAAAAAGCGTGTACTGTTAATCGACATGGACGGGCAGGCGAACCTAACGGAATCCTGCGGCCTCTCCATTGAAGAGGAACAGACGGTGTATGGAGCGATGAAAGGGGAATATCCGTTACCTTTGGTTGGATTGGATAACGGTCTTATCATTGTTCCATCCTGCCTCGATCTGTCAGCTGCCGAGTCCGAATTGATTAATGAACCGGGACGGGAACTGATTTTGAAAGGGCTGATTGCAAAATTGCTGGAGAGCCGGAAGTTCGATTACATCCTGATTGACTGCCCACCCTCGCTGGGATTGCTGACGCTTAACGCCCTTACTGCGGCAGATTTTCTGATTATTCCCGTGCAGGCGCAATTTTTGGCAATGCGTGGAATGGCGAAGATTACAAATGTGATTGAAATAGTCAAGAAACGTCTGAACCCGAACTTGAATATCGGAGGTATTGTCATTACCCAGTTTGACAAGCGAAAGACACTCAACAAGAGTGTGGCCGAACTCATCAGCGACTCTTTCTGTAATAAGGTATTCAAGACCGTGATCCGGGATAACGTGTCGTTGGCCGAAGCTCCGATAAAAGGACTGAATATTTTCGAGTACAATAAGAACTGCAACGGAGCCACAGATTATATGGCATTGGCGCAGGAGGTTCTGAAATTAAAGTAAACCGGATATGGGCAAGAGTGATTTATTGAAAAACAGCATGAAAAGCGGGCTGGACGGGTTGCTGTCGTCCACCAAGCAGGACCCGCAGAAGAAAGAGCCGGCCGCTGTCCCTGTCAAAACAGAGAAAGAACCGGCAGTGCATTGCAACTTTGTCATAGACAAGAGTGTTCATACACGCATGAAATTCCTCGCCATCGAAAAGAACATGTCCCTCCGGGACATCGTGAACGAGGCCATGAAAGAATATCTGGAAAGAAACGGGAAGTGAGGGATTATCCTCATTTCCTTCTTTTATATCCTGCCTTTTCTATTCCCACATCGACCATTGCCTTTCTTCGATTTCTTTGGGTTATCATCCCGAAACCCTCATTTCCTACTCTTAAAAAACTATTTTTGTAAAATCGGTAATTTGGCGCAGATTTATTCGGTAATATGGCGTGAACCTCTTTTCTTACACAGCCATCGGATACGACTGCGGAAGTCCACACTTTTACCCGGCAAGCACCATTCCTGTTCTATCCTGGTCCGGCATTGTACCTGCCGCCTGTACCGTCCACCCTTTTTTAACGATCTTGTTCCTGCCTTTATACCCTGCCTGGGCTATTCCTTTTCTACCTATTCCTATTACCGCTTTCTGGCTTCATTCCTGCCATCGCCGGTTGGTTTTCCAGACGCAAAGTTTGACTGCCGCGCTTGGTTCCGTCGCTTTGAAGTGCATTTCTCGTAAAATTCTTCCTTTCTGCGAAAGAGTAATTTTCCAGAAAAAGCGTCGGAAACAGCTTATTCGCCAGTCTTGTAAAGCATCTGTAAATCCCAAGCGGTTCAGGCAGAAAAAGAACCGAACAGAGGGAAAATAAAAAAATCAAATCAATAACAATTAAATTTTTATGATTATGGAAGCAACAGCAGTTCAAGCAGTAGAGAGAAACATCGTATCGGTAGCACTGGCAAGCATTCAGCCGAGCAATTACAATCCACGCAAGAACTTTGACGAGGCGAGCCTTGCGGAACTTGCCGAAAGTATCAAACAACAAGGTGTATTACAGCCTATCGGTGTGCGCCCTGTCGAGAACAACCGCTTCGAGATTGTCTTTGGAGAACGCAGATACCGAGCCTCACAAATGACAGGATTGGAAGTAATTCCGGCTATCGTTATGGAAATATCGGATGAAGTTGCCGAAGAAATGGCAGTAACGGAAAACCTCCAACGCAAGGATGTTACCCCGATTGAGGAAGCCAACGCCTACCAAAGGCTCATGGAGAGCGGTCGCCACGATGTGCAGTCTTTGGCCGTGCAATTTGGTAAGAGCGAGAATTATATCCATACACGCCTCAAATTTGTTTCCTTAATCCCCGAAATCGCAGACCTCTTGGAGCAGGACGAAATCACAATCAGTGTGGCAAGTGAAATCTGTCGTTATGGAGAAGACATTCAGTATGAGGTGTACAACAAACACCTCAAAGAGGATGTGTATTATAATAGTTGGCGAGGTCTGAAAGCCTCCGATGTGGCACGTAACATCGAACGTCAATACACCACCGACCTCGACCGTTACGCATTCGACAAGACCCTTTGCCTCTCGTGTCCGCATAACACCAACAACATGGTGTTGTTCTGTGAGGGTGGTTGCGGAAACTGCTCCAATCGTACCTGCCTTGCGGAAATGAATGCGACCTATCTCGCCGAAAAAGCCGTGCACCTTATGGAACAGCACCCTACCGCACTCCTCTGCCACGAAAGTTCCAATTACAATAAAACCGTTGTCGAACGTCTTACCGCTATGGGTTACGAGGTGGAAAGTCTGCAACCCCATGCAAAGGCATGTCCTGAACAGCCCGAAGTACCCCGACAAGAGGACTACGAAACCACCGAAGAATACGAGGAAGCCAACAAGGACTACGAGCAGGAGTTGAGCGAGTACACCGAAGAATGCGAGGAAATCCGCACCCGAAGCGAAGCGGACGAGATTACCTTTTATCTCCGCATCGGGAGCAATGACATCATTCTGTGTTATCTTGTGAATACCGCCACTGCCACCAACGGCACGGTGCAGGAAAAGCCTGTTTCCCCTGTGGAAAAGTTGGAGAAGCAGGACAAGCGTAACAAGGAGATTGCGCAGGAAAAGACCGTGGAGGACACCAAAAAGCAGATTGTAGAGATTGATATGTCCGAACGCAAGTTCGGGCAGGACGAGGACAAGATGATGTATTTCTTCCTGCTGTCCTCACTCCGCAAAGAGCATTTCACGGAGTTTGGCATTGAGGACAAAGGCTCTTATTACTACCTCACGGGAGAGGACAAGATGCGCATCATCGAGAACCTTACCGCCAAGCAGAAAGCCATTATCCGTCGGGACTTCCTGCTTGCCAATTTCAAGGACGCATACGGTGACAATGCCGTAGCCTCCCTCTTGCTTGCCTTTGCGCAAAAGCACATGCCCGAGCAACTGGCCGACATCAAGAACGGACACAACGAGGTGTACGAGAAGCGACATCTGCGCATCGAGGAAAAGAAAGCCGTCCTGCTTGTGCAGGAACAAGCCAAGCAGGGAGCGGAGCAATCCGATGAACCGCAATCCGAAGCCGAAGTACAGACCACGGAACAACTACAAGCCGAAGAAATCGCTGCCTGACCATAATCACGAACGGATAGGGGACGAAACTTTCCGCCCTCTATTCGTCATATATATTGTAATATAATTAAGGTGTGACACATACGCTGACAATCGCCTCCCAAGCCGTTGTCGGGTGGCGCGTCTGTCGGCCGGTTCCGCCATCCGCGCGTCCATCCCTTTTCTATCCCTATTTTACTCTCCCTACCGGCCCGTCACCACCCGCCCTCTTTCTTTTATACCGTTTCCCATGCCTCTGGCAATCCCTGTCGGCCCCGCCCGGTTTTTAGGATGCAAAGGTAGTCTGTCGTGTCCGATCCTGCCGCTTTAAAGTGTATTTCCTGTAAAATTCTTCCTTCCTGCGAAGTGTAATTTTCCGGAAAAAGCGTCGGAAAGGACTGTTCCGCCAGCCTCTTGTCCGCATCGTAAAACCCGAACGGCTCCGACCAAAGGATGCCGAACAGAGGGAAGAAAAAAAATAAATCATTAAAGTTTCAGACTATGGACAAAGACATTCGAGAAAGCAAAGAGTACCGGCTCGCCAAAGACTGGGAAATGACTGTAAACAACTACGGTTTCAACCCTAAATGGTTTGCGGCAGCCATTCCGACCATGCACCCCACGCTGCAACAGAGCCTCTACCGGCTGGTGAAGGAGTGTATCAAGGTCATGGCTGACGAGACACGCCATTACGATGACCGTAACCGTGCATCGCACGAGGAAGCCAAGTGCATCATGGAATATCTCAACGCGCATGGGAGACACATCCCGTTCAGATAAGGAGGGCGATATGAAAACGAAAGAGTTACAATTTGGCGGTGTGACCTATGTCTGCCGTATCGTTGAATCAAATGACGGAGAGGAGTTGCTTATCGGTTCCACCGCCTTGCTCGATGCCTTACATCCGGGCAGCTTCAATGACGAGAACGAAGGTTTTGCCGGAGAAGAAGGCGAACGGCTCTACGACGAGGTTTTCTATTTTACCGATACGGAAACACTCACGTTGCCCGATGACGAGCTTATCGCTGAATTGAGAAAGGATAACCCTGAATGGTTCGAGTAAATGACAGACACAGTAGTAACAATAAAAAAAGTATCATCATGGAAAAAGAATATGTAATGCGGATTGCACAGACGATTCAAGACCAATTAGTTTCATTTACCCCTGCACCTGTATTGATGTCGTGGGGCATTAAGAATTTCTTAGCTTCCATATTCAAAAATATGCCGGCATTGAGGTTCCACGTCAATGGACGCTTGTTTCAAGGTCATGTCCTGATATGTCTGAACGGTTCGGACTATTACGAGGTTTATCTTCAGAGCGAGACAAGCGTGGAATGTGTTCACAATGAAGTATATTTCGACGAACTGGGCGATGTCATCGACCGGGCTATCGAGAGCGGTACGGACAAGGAGGAATACGACAAATTCTGTCATCAACAACTTGCCCTGTTGCTTGGCGGCAAATCTGCCTAATAAGCAAATAACGCAATTAAGCACTTCTCACACAAGCATGTGGGAAGTGTTTATATGTGCAATCAAATAGCCCGAAGTTGCTATGCACTGTTATATACAAATAATATCATCATCCTTTTTTATATGATATACATTGAACTGCAACTTGTAGAGCTACCCGGTCCTGCTATTGCCAGTACAAGACACCTGCAATAACCATGAATCATTGCAGGTGTTTCCTTTATACGGCGTCAATCGTCCGGTTGATTTTAAAATCCTAAACGCTACTTAGCGTTACGCTGGTTCAACACATCCTTTATCATTTCTTTCACATCCTGTCCTACCTGAACAAAATTCTTATAGAGAATACGCTCACGTTCTTCCCTCGACTTGAACGTGTAGAATTTCGGAAGCGGCACATACGCCGCTTCCTCTTTCTTTATCTCTTCCATGTCAAAATCCGTCTTGCAGAAGAACTTCGTAGTCTTGAACTCATCCGCCTCTTGAATATTTATTGAGCCTCCCATACCTACCTTTGTTCTGGTGAAATCACGTGCTGTTTGCCCGCAAATCCACCCCGTTGCCATATCCGATATTTTCGACGCCGGTACAAGGCTGTCCATATTTTCGTTCAGGTTGATCGACGTTTTGTCCCGGTCGATGGTCACACCCTTTTTTATCTGCACCACTTTGCCGAAGATATCATTTGACAGCCATTCCAGTGTCTCTTTCGAACGGGCCGAACCGCTGATTACATTACCCACCGTCGTGATGATTTTCTGCATACCTACCTTTCCGTAATCGGACTCTAATTGCGGTAGTTCCTGAAAGCCGAGCGTCACGCTCACCTTGTTGCTTCGCGCCGTACCAATCAAGCGGTCAATTTTATGAAAATATAGTGTCGGCAGCTCGTCCACAATGATGCTTACAGGGATATTCTTGCCCTGTCCGGTATTCACACGGGTTACGAGGCGGTTCAGAATAAGGGCGTTCAATGCCCCGATAATACTCTCCATTTCCGGGTCGTTCGCAATCAGCAGGTAACTCGGATTCTTCGGATCACTCACCTTCAGGTCGAAGTCATCACCGTCCCGGTGGAATATCCAATAACTCTCTTTAGTTGCCAGACGCGAGGTGTAAACACGCAGCGTACCTATCATGCCCTCCAGTTGTTCCATCGCCTTGTTTTTGAAAGCCGTCTGGAACGGACCGAGCAGCGGTGCGACCTCATTGTCGGTTTCCAGCACCTCAAAGATGGTCTGGTAGCTCTCATTGAGGAAAGAGAGGATATGCGGCATATCCGAATATTTGCCCAACCAATAGGCCGGCTCCACGATATTCCCGTCCCTGCGGTCACGTACCACCCCCGTCGGCTTCCAGAATTTCGTCTGCGGATCTTGCCGCCTTTCCGCATACAATGGTTTGCCACCGGCATCATAAGGTTCACGTTCGTAATTCACGAAGAAGTAGATGCAGGCAGCCAGGAAGTTCACCGCCGAGGTCTGGAAGAACTGGTCGCTGCCACCACCTCCCTCTTTCTTGCCTTTTTGCAGGCTTTCCAGCAGTGTTTCCGCTGTTTCGCTTGCCGCCGCGAGGTTGTTGATGTACTTCGCCTGAATAGGATTCACCCGTCGGCTGTACTCCACATCCACAAAGTTAATCATATTGAACTTGCACCCCTTGGGCACCTTGCCTAATTTCTCATTCTTCTTGTAGTGATAATAGAGTTTTGTTGCCAATGTCGGGAATTTGTAGTCATATACCACCATCGCGAATCCTTTGGCCGAGTGTTGCCGGATAAACGGCTCGATAATTGACATGGTCTTGCCGCTGCCTGGCGTTCCGACTACATAAGTAGCTCTAAAACAGTTACTTATAGAAACCCATCCCTTGCGGAACTTCCCCTTGTAATAGTATCGCATGGGGATATTCACGCTGTATTTATTCTCTATTTTCTCCTCACATTGTTCAAAACTTTCATTCTCAAAGTTAAATCTGTCTTTCATCAGACCTTCCTTGATGAATTTCGAGATATTATCCAGTGCGATATGTACCAGCACCACGCCCACAATGGAGGCTATCATATAGAGAATGACATTCAACGGAAGCGTGTAGATACGTGTCCCCATCGTATGACCGAACAGCCATACGGAGAGCACGAGCAGCATCAGACCGCCCGTCAGCGGGTACACCACCTGCCTGCGTGCATTGAACTCCAGATGTTTTTTGTTCCGTGTGCCGACACAGGTGATGCAGATAAGAAGTATCGTCGCTATCTTGCTGTACACAAGATTGCCGTCGTTGTAAATCATCCACCGTTTGATACGCCCGTGGAAATCGCAGAGTATGCCGCCCCAGTGGTCGAATACCGCCGGGTCGATAGCATATTCGAAGAACTCCAGCAGCACGGAAACATAGACGACCGCGCGGAATATCTTATAAAATCCTTGTAGCTCCTTGCTCTCTTCCATTTTTCTTTCCTTTCTCTCCGTTCGTATTTATTTGTTCAGCGTAATAATCGGACGTACCCGATGCGCCTGTGTCTTCGGAGTTTCCTGCATCGCACCGCTCCCCGTCGAGTAGAGCCAGGCTTTCGCCGTTTCCTGTCCGGCCACTTCCGTCGATGTCCAGTACCAGCAATCGTTTTCATCCGATGGTATCGGATGTCCGCCGCACCGTTCGATGAAAGGATTGACCGCCTCCCGCATGGCGTACAGCAGGCGTATCTGCGCTACCGAAGGTACGTAGGCACTCTGCCCGTATCGCCACAGGTCGAAAACCGCTTCTGCCATCGGCGAAGCCGTTTCCCGCGTGTCATATAACGCAAAGGTGTTCGTATTCCCGTCATAGGCCGTGATGTCGCCCGATGTGCCCTGCGCGATGCCAAGGCTGTCGGCAAACGCTTGCGGGGCAATATTCCACAGGTAAACCGCATAGCCGTTCCCTTCCACACCGTCGCGCTGTTCGGCGTCGAAGACAACGGCAATCGCCCGCTTTCCCGATTGTTCATACTGCGTGTAGGACAACGCCGTACCGTCCTCGCAAAGGATATGGCCGGGACGTACCGCCGTGTCAGGCACGTCGATATGCGCATCGCAGGCGGCGCACAGCATCGCTGTCATCGCCATTACTATCCAGTGTATCTTTCGTATCATCATTTCTCGTTTCTTTATGTGGTTTGTTATTTCCTTACTTTATCGGCAGTTTCACTCCCAGTACGACACCTGCCCGCAGCACGCCCGCCCCCTTTATCATCACGTCGCTTTTCACCTGCCAGTAAAGCGTCCATCCAGCCCGCAACACATAGCTGTGTTCATAGCCGAAGTGCAGGCCGCCGAGGAATTTCTTCGTGTCGCTTCCTGCCGAAGCCCCGATACGCAAATTGCCGTAATGATTGCGTCCACGCACCACGCACGGCTTGTAGGCTACGCCGAAACCGTAAGTGCGGTAGTTGCGCCAGAAAGAATCCGGACAGATATGGCCGCATGATCCACATTCCACCCATTGCAGATAACCGTTGGCGAAAAATTCCCACGCATGGCGGTAGTTCATCTCATGCTCGTAGGCAAGTGTTATATCCATGCCGTTCTTGTAAAGCAGCCCCACACCGAGCGAGAGGCGTCCGCTATTGCGCTGCGCGTGGACGTTTGTGGAGAACCCTACACAGACAAGCATGAGCAACAGGGCTGTTTTCATCGTCTTTCCCATCATCATTCCTCCTCCAATAAAGTTGTATGGAACGAATCGGCAGACAGTACATCCTCATAGTCGATGTTCAGGCTGATGTTGCGCCCGCTGATTTGTTTCTCCGTCATCTCGATAGTCAGCAGCTTATCGTTCGGAAAGGTCATCTTCCTTACGACAATCACGTTCCGGTAGCCGTGTTTGAACGCTTTGCCCGGTTCCAGTACCAGGGAAGGTGTCAGTTCGATGGTCTGCGCGTTGGTCGCTTTGGCGAGCTTTTTGTCCGCCAGTTTCACCCGTATCTCGTCGATATCGAATCGGATGTTCGTCTTGTTCTCGATGGAGAAGTCGATAAAGAAATAGTCGCCCACCGAATAGATGTTGTTCAGGCGCATCACCATACGGTGAGCTTTGGTGGCTACGTTCCGAATCTTTGCGGGCGAGTTCCAGATGCGCCGTGCGTAGCGTGTCATGTCTGCGGTGGACATCGAGACAGCCGGGTTGTTATAAGCCTCCCGTTCTTGCAGCAGGATCTCCTTATCTGTTACCGCCTCCTTCATCCTCGTAGTATAGACCAGTGCGTATTGCGAACGGTAACGCTCCGTCACGATGGTTACGACAGCGAGCACCTCGCCGTCCTCATGCCCCGCCTCCTTGGGCTTCAGGCGGATGATGTTGTCGATAGGCTGGTCGCCCACCACCTTATCGGTGGAGATGTCCACGAAGCGCACAGGCTCCGAGGCAGTTATGACTGTCGTTATCTGCTCGTTCACAGTCAGTTGCTCCATTTCTTCATAGGTACGTTGCGCCTGCGCGTTCCGCGCCCCCAGCAGTCCTGCCGCCAGAAGAAATGCCGTTACGATTCCTTTCTTGTTCATATCATTGATACTGTTTGATTTCCTTTTCGTTTATACCTCATAATCTATTTTTCTCCTTATTTCGCTCCGCTTATTTGCTTTTCCCGTCCGTTCACCAGATAGACGAAAGTCCCGTATTTCAGGTTCACCTTGTTTTCTTGATAGCCTTGCTGATGGCGTTACTCGTCTTTTGAAAAGCGTTGTTCACGGTCTGTATGCCCCATTGGGTAAGAGTGTTTCCGTTGGTGCCGGTACTCATGTTCATATTGCCCGACATGGCACCGCTCGCCACGTCCTTGCTCGTTTCCCGAAACTGGCTGTTCGGGACGTACAGGCCCTCCATTCCGTCCGTGTCGTAGAGTGTGAGGCTGACCTTTACCAGCTCGTCATTCACAAGGATGCTGCTGATACCGCCTTTCACACGTCCGGACGAGAAACCGTTCACCGTAGCGTACAGGTACGTGCCCTGCTTCACCACGCACTCGCCAATCTCCACGTCGTCGAGCAGGCGCAACCTGACGCGCGGCAGTCCCGTCCCACCCGTACCTTGGATTCGTTCTCGGTCCGGATAAATTCGCTTGGATGAGTTTCGGCTCGTGCACGTTCCCCGCCAGTGTGTTGAAGTAATCCGAAGTTGTCTTTACCTTGCGTACCACCTCATTGGCCGGTTTGTCCGCCGACGGTGTTTTCACCGCCCGGCTCTCCTCGTCGATTGTTCCGGAGATTGTCGCCCCCTGTGGCGGGACTGTATTGGCGGAGTCCGTATCCGCCGGGGGCATGACGGTGTTCTGTCCTTTCAGCCTCGCTTCGGCGAGTGCTTTTTCCAGTTCTGCGAGTGCTTCTTGCTCACGTGCCTTGGCAGCGGCAATTTCTGCCGCCGCATCTTTCTCCTGCTGTTGTTCTGTGAGCAGGGCGATGTCGTCCTGCGTATATTGCGATTCATACTCTTCCTTGTTCTTTTTGGTTTCTTCCCGTTCGATGTTATCCACTGCGGAGTAGTCCTGTATCTTACCCCATGACTTCGCCATATTCTCATACTTGCTGCCAATGCCGTCATCCTTGATCTGCGCTCCCGGCAGTTCCGGGTTCAAAAATTCCGTTGTCTGCAACGTCTTGTCCTGTATCTCCACCGTTTCCGTGTGAAACAGGTCGAAGATGAAATAGGACGCGCCGAGCAGGGGGAAATAAAGGATGGCAGGAAGCATATATTTTGGCTGGCGGGAAATTGATTTTTCTCCAATATCTTCATAGCATACCTGTTTTACTGCGGTTCGTTACCCCTGTTTTTGTTCTCCCTTATTTCGCCCTCTGCAACACCTTATATCGCTGCCGGAGCACCGAATCCTGTATCTCCGTCGCCGTGCGTCCTGCGGGCTGATGCCGGTACACCACCGTCAGGCGGTAGATATTCCATGCGAAAGTCCCGATGACGAAACCGAAGACGAGAACCAGGAACAGTGTCCGGTGTGCGTTGGCAAAGCCCTGCACCTTGGCTGCCGCCCTGTCGATGCGTGTCGCCTTGGCGAATTTGCGTCCTGCGTCCACATCACGCTCATAGCGTTCCTTGTACTGCGGATCATCGTTGTCCGGCATTTTTTCTCCGAACAACATCCGTCTGAATCCCTTGATGTTCATATCCTTGTTTTTTTAGTAGTTGCTTTTTGTTTTTTGCTCGATGTCCTTGTTCAGCAGCGTTCGCCAGTTCACGATGAGCAGTCCGTGCGGGTTGTTGTCCGTTCTCGGCACACGCTTGAGTTGTCCCGCCGTCACCAGTTCCCGCGTGAGGATATTGCTCCGGCGTTCGATGCGTTGCCTGCCGTAGTAGGTGAACTCCATGTTCTTTTTGTCAAAGGCGATGCTGTCGCAGAAAATCGAGAACACGGCACTCGTACCCAGGATATTGGAATAAAAGCCCTTTTCCTTGAGCGTATTATACTGTGCCAGTCCCGTCTCATCGGCCAGATACATCGCCTTCTCCATCGTGTAGCGGATGTATTTGTCATCCGGTGCGAGCGTAAAGAAATAGTGATGAAACATCTCCACGTGGCTTTTGGCTTCCACGTCCAGCGTTTCGTCCATTGTCGTCCTGTTCACAAGGATGGGCACATTGCCGTCCAGCACATACACTTTCTTCTGCGCGTCCGTCACCATTGTGCGGGCCGTCCAGATACTCGACACGCTGATGATGATACATCCGGTAAGGAAAGCCGTGCAGATGATGCCTACCAGCCGGATTTTATTCTCCAAATGCTTGATGACCATATAAGCTTATCGTTTTTTCCTGTTCAACAACCGTACATACTCGCCATGCAGCATCGGCATGATTGCTTCTTGCAATGCCGTCAGCAGAGGGTCGAAATTTTTGGCGAAGACCTGCACGTAATAGCCCTGCATCGCCACCTGCACGAACACCCACCAGATCCCGTCACTGCGTTTACGTGTGTTCCTCTGTAACTTGGCCAGTTGCAGTTTGTAGGTAAGGTATGTGACCAGCCGGTTCAATGTATTCGTCGTGCCCGTCGAAGCCCTCGTCCAGTTCCTCGTATTGCGGGTCCAGCAGGTGGTTCTCCGGCACATCGGTAATCTCTTCTCTCATTCGTTCGTTCACATAGCGCAAGAAACGTTCGTCCTTGCTCCATTTCTCAAATTTCTTTTGTACGTTCATCTTTTGTTTTTTATTGGGTTGTTTTTCTCTTATCTCATCATCGCTCCGATACCGCCCGTGGCCGTCATCTTGGCCTGCTGTGCCACACCCTCGCCGAAGTTTCGGGTGGAGAAGGCCGTATCGCCTTCAGGTATCATCCATGCCGCCAGGTCCGGTACGATGTTCAGGCATTTGAGTGCCACGATGCTCGCCGCCATCAGGTAGCCCGCCGAGAAGAAGGAGTTTTGCAGGTAGGCGGCCATTGTCTGCTCGCTCGCCGTTATCGCCGCCAGATTCTCCACCTGGATGCACAGCACAATATCAAAGAGCAGCAGTACGTAAAACCCGACGAAGTAGAGCATCGCCCCATAAAAATGCACCGTCAGGTAGCGTGTAATCCATTTCGCCCATGCGCCTTCCCATTTGGGAAGCAGGCTGAACGCCCATTGTATCGGCCCGAACACTGTGAGCATCCCCAACAGGATTTGCTGGCAATAGATGGTTGACCACCAACCGATGCGGAATACGATCAAGGCAATGAGCATGATGATTTTGTCGATGCCCACGATGACCCCTGCCGTCAGCGAGGTAAACCACAGCTCCGCCGCGTCCTTCTCCATGTTCGTTACTTCATCCACACCGGTCTGCTCCATCGTCGCCTCTATCAGGTTAGGGTCAGAAGTGCCCGTGTGGGCGACGTCCGCCTGCGCTTGCAGGCTGTGGTACATCGTGTCGCGTACATGGATGAGTTGCTGCACCTCCTCGAACCTGTCCGCTATCTGTGTGGCTTCCGCCTCGTACAGGTCGTGCGTGTACGAGCCGATGCTGTTCGGGATGTAGGAAAGAAAGTCAAGGAAGCACCAGTTGCTTCCGCTGCCTGCCATGCCCGTATCTGCCGGCGGATACCACCAGCAGAGGATAATCGAGATGGCCAATGGCCTGAAAAGTTTCAGTACGTCCAGCGGCTCGTGCTTCACCATCATCTTGTACGCCATGCCCGCAGCCATAATAATGGCGAACAGGGCGGCAAGTGCCATACACATTTGCAGTATCCACCAAAAGGGACCTTGTGAACCGGTGAAAGTCGCGTCGGTCAGGAACTCGTTCGTCTGAAAAATCACGTCATCAATCTCTTCTTCGAGAATGTTGATACCGAAATCCGAAAGTATATTTCCGTCTGCCATACGTTTTTGCTTTTTCAGTTTCCTTTGTTTACCGTCTCATCTCCCTCTCCGCCATCCTCGCTACCGCCGGACTGCGGTCCGCGAACGGCGAAGCGTGATTCGTTCCATCGGTTCATGGCATTGCGGATAATACTGCCTTTGTCCGGTGTATAGTCACTGGTAGCATTCAGCAGGCTGCTCGTTAGCGTCGCATTCTGCCGTTTGGCGATATAGCCGACAAGAATCTCATTCTGTCGTGTCACGTCCTCATAAATGCGCAGGTACTCTTTCTTCCGCTGTGCGTTAGGCATATAGGCATCCTTCGTAGCATCGATGGCGCACTGGTAGATATGGTAGTATTCCGTCCAACGCTCCTTATCCTCCGATGTGCCTCCGGCAGGCAGGATGCGGTCGATGTTGCGCTTGAAGCGTTCCATCTGTCCGCTTACCTTGTCACTCTCGGCGAGCCATGCAAGGTCAACCTGTCGGTCGGCTACATTCAGGGTTTCCACCTTCGCCCGGCTTACCAATGCCGAGTCGATGGCTTCCGCTTCACCCGTCTGGTTGTACAGGTTTACACCGGCCAGCGTGCGGAACGACAGTTTGTTTTTCGCGGCTGCCGATTTCTTGTACTTGTTGTGCAGCAATGTATAGTAGAGTTCGGGGGAGAGTGCTCCCGTGCCCGTTTCCATCACCGTTACCTGGTTCTGTTTCGACGAATCGTGATTATAGGTCACGGATTGCGCCCGTGCCGCCATCGTCGCAATCACCGTGGCGGCCATGAGTAATAGTTTTCTGTTCATATTCTTTTCCCTTTTATCGTTAATAGTCCAACCTCCCCGCATTGCGCCACCGTCCGAAAGCCCCGTCGATAATCTCCCGTTTGGTTCGCTCACGGTAAATCTTCGATTTCCAGTAGCCGATACGTACCTGTATGTACCGCCATGTTTCGATATATGCCCGGTTCAGGTGTCGCTCAATGCTGTTCAGCGAACTGTTGATGGACTCCAGCACCATCAGCAGGTCGCTGGTCGAACAGGCCGCCGCGCCCGTAGCGTACAGCACGAGGTCGGACAGCGATTTATAGAGGTGTTCCCCCCTCGTCGGCAATGTCACGTATCGCCTTTTCATTGATTGTCAGTATCAGTGCGTCCGACGGTTCGATGCGTCCCCGTTTCAGTATCTTTTCATGAAAATCCTCCAGCAGTTCCTTGTAGTCACCGATGCGGTCGCTCACCGAGTTATAGGTGTTTTTCACATTCAGGACCGTGCGTAACGACTGGTACATCACGTCGATGACATCGAACGCGCGGGTGTACCGGTCGAGATCGACATTCAGTTCCTTGTATTCGCCGGCCTCCTCACGGCTGTACTCATGCAGCAGCTTGTTGCTGTACTCCAGTGTACTGCGGGCCAGCAGCAGGCTGCGCTGTTTCTTGTGGTCGTTGATGTAGGCTTCCACCGAAACGACGTCAAATGTCCATTGTGCACGGATGGTGCCGGGTAGTAGGGACAGCAGTATGACAATAATCAGTAAAGCACGTTTCATGGCCGCACCTCCTTTCTGCCACCGTTCCGAGAGGTCCGTGCGTTCTCCACCCAGCGGTCATGGCATTCTTCCACAAGTGTCAGCCTGCGCCCTTCGTCCATGTCCGGTTCGGGCAGCACATCCTTCAGCACGTCGATAATGTTCCGCTTGTAGTGCATCATCTTCTCCAGGGACACGAGGTCGGCATATATCTTTGTAATCCGCGAATCCACCTCCCTTGCAATCTCAAGGCGGTCGCTCGACCAGAGCAGGTGGTACACGTCGCCGGTCGGCGTTTCCTCCGTCGGTGCGCTGCGGGCATATTCCGTCGTGATCTTGCAGGAAGGGTGTTCCCGTGCGATTTCAGCGATGCGGTCGTTCACCATTTGAGTCTTTTCCGCGTCCGAAAGGCCCGGATCGAGTGTCAGCACATCGGCCACATACGTATCGGTGTACTCCGAAGTCAGTTCCCAACTGATCTGGATAATGGCACGGTGTATCTTGATACCGAGAAAATACTTCGGTTTCCGTGCGATGGAGAGTGTCGCATGGAATGTGATGACACCGTTGATGTTCGGCATGGTCGCCTTGCGGACGAACGTATAACCGTTCCATGCTCCGCCGTCCTGCCAAGTGAGGTTGTAGGCCGTCTTGCAGTCCTGCATGATAGCCGGCAGGCGGTAATAGTCATCCGTCGGCACATCGTTGTCGGCTGCCGCTTCCTCTTTTGCATCCGCATAGTCCTTTTGCTTTTTCTGCCATTCTGCCAGCTCGCCTTTCAGTTCGTCGAGCCGTGTCCGGTTGGCGTTGTACTGTTGCCGGTACGCTGCCGCATCTTCCACGCTCGCCTCGGCGATTTTCTTCAGCAGGTCGGCGTTCTCCCTTTCCAAGGCACTGATCTGCGATTCCAGCAGGGCGACCTGATTATCCGCCTCCCGTATCAGCGCATCCAGTTCCGAAAAGTCCAGTTCATTTTCCGTTACCGAGGTCTGCATGACGCACTCCTTCGAGTGTGCGTCCAGTGAACTGCCGCACTTGCGGCACTTATACTGTGTCGAGCCTTGCCCCAGCGTTGCCCCGTCCGAGCAGGTCACGCTGATGGTCACGCTCTCGCATCCCTGCAATTTGGCAGCGTCCGTCGCCTGATAATAGTTCCGTGCATCGGATGCGATGTAATAGACGTAGCCCTCCTCGTTGTCATTGAACTCCGAGAGGCGGGCATTGAGTTGCGCCTTGAACGTGTTCAGATCCATCGAATAGGAATCGAAGACATCCTCATAGACGACCTCCGTCCGGTTCCAACTCTGCGTCACGTGTATCTCGTAGGCGTATGCCTTTTTCGTCTGCTTGTTGCCCTTGCTGATGATATAGGCTTGTTGCCGGTAATTGATGGAATAGGTGTAGCCGTCGTTGCTGTTGTTAAGCTGTTGTACACGGCTTCTCGACCATCCGGCATATCGTTCCGAGTTGGAGAGTGCCTGTTCCCGTTGCGAGGCGTTCGGGTAGAAACCCGGATCACTCGTCTCGAAGCGTGTCCATGCGCCCCCGTTCAATATACTGTTGTCGTCCGTTGGCGGGTAGTAGTCGCACAGCGAAACGCTTCCTTGCTCGCGTCGTGCGATGTACCACCGTTGCGTGTAATAGTTTCCGGCGGCTTCGTCCATGTAGTCGGTTATCCATGACGTAAGGTCGTAGTTGCTGAAGTCGAATAGCCCGGCCACACTGTCCTGACCTCCCGCCATATCAATCAGCAAGCCGCCGATGTCGTGTTCCGCCTGCTCGAAAAGAGTACCGTAATGTTCGTACAGGTTGCTGATTTCACTGACCTTGCCGCCCAGCAGGTCATGGAACGAACTGCTTTGCAGCAGGGCGTCGCCAAGATTCCCGACACCCGATGTTGCCAGTCCCACACCCATGCCATATAGATTGTCGATGTCGCCTTTCAGGTTCTCGACAGTGAGATTATCCGGTGCTTTAGCCAGGTTGTCCAACATCCGCTGCCAATCGACACCTCCCAGTTCCGAAAGGCTTAACAGAGGGACTATGTCCTGGTTGATTTCCAGAAAGGCGATGTCCGAAAACGTCAGCGTGCTGTTTGTCACAACGCTCTCGAATTGCATACACAGGCTCTTCGTATCGTCGCATACCTTCATCAGGTAGCTGCCCCAGTGGATGGCCGTTTGCGGTGAGCGCAGCATCAGCTTCGCCACCACCCATATTTTCGGCATGATCTTCTCTGCTACCATGTGGTAGATACGACGGTAATAGTAGTTTTCCGTGCTGCTGCACCAGATACCGAGGTCGGACAGGGCTTTGTGTTCCAAAAATTTGGAAGCGAATATCCCTGCCGCCGCCACTTCTGCCGCCGTATAGTGTTTCAGAATGTCATCCACCTGTTCGCGGTAGTAACTTTCAGCCACGGCCTCCGTACCGAACGCGACGGCCATAGCCGCCACGGTACGCGTGTCATAGTTCACACTGTAATACTGTGCGTGAACATGCTGCGTAACAGCGAGCAACAGGGCCATTAGGATGAGTGACAGTCGTTTCATGGATTCTTTTTCCGGTTGGTTGTCATTTAATCCTGCAAGCCTTGAGTTCCGCCTCCGATTCGGAACCGCCTTTCAAGAACTTGATCAGTTCGTCCGCCTCTTGAACGGCGATACATGCCGCCTCACGTCGATGTACGCATATATCCTTGGCAATCTCGTATCTCCGTTGTTCCCATAGGGCCGCTTCCGCCTCGTCCTGTCTGGAAATACCGATGCCGGCATATTCGTCCAGTTCCTCGCCGAGCATACCCAACCGGAGGTCGTATTTAGCCAGGACATCTTCGATCTCCGTGACACTTTTATGCCCCAGGTCGTGTGTTCTCATCAAGTCCCGTCTGAACCACTGGCATAACTCCCGGATAGTGACAATCCGGTTTTCACGGCATACGCGCTGGATGCGGACATCATACTTGCATCCGAAGTCAAGTGTCCCCACGCTCTGTTCAATATCTATTTTTCCCATAATTCGCTTTTTTATTTTGATTTCAGATCCAGTACCCGTCCCGCCTCATTGACTTTCTGCGCGAACGGCAGCGACTTGCCGATACCGCTGGCAGTCCAGTCACGGCAATACGCCTCGATAGCCTCCTGATGGCTGCATCGCAACTCCCGCTTGTAAAGTTTCAGAGCCTCTTTCTCCGCCCGTTCGGTCGTATAGGTCATGTAGCACTCGCGAGGTTCCTCCACGCCATAAACGCCGCTGGTAGTTCCCCGGCGGATAAACACCTCACGGAAGAAGCTGCGTCCCTCCTTGTTTTCGAGGCGGTTGATGGTGAAGATTTTCTTGCAGTCCACGTCCGTCAGGCCGAGAATCGCCTTGATGGTGTCGAAACGTTCCTTGAATTTGCTCTGGTCGAGCAGCATGACCACATCCGAGTTGTTGATGATGGCCTCTTTCACGATCTCGCTGCCGATGATGTCCTGTATCTCTTGCGTTACCACGCCCACGCTGGCCCAGAATTTACGGGCTGTCTTGTACATGAACTTAATGTATTCCGCCATCAGCGGGCTGGCGATGGCTTTCCACGCTTCCTCGATGACAAGGACTTTACGGGTCTTCTTGATGCGCATTTTCTGCAAGAAAACATCCATGATAATCAGCGTGACAAGAGGAAAAAGCAGCGGGTCATCTTTTATACTGTCGATTTCGAAGACCACGAAGGTCTCGTCGAACAGCGAGCTGTCCATGTTCTCGTTCAGCGTCTTTTCGTGGTTGCCTCCCCGGTAGAAGTCTTTCATCATATAGCGGTAAGTCGAGAGGTCGATGCCCGTGATGCGGTTCTCCTCGCAGATGTCGGGGATGCGCTGCACGGAGTATTCATAAAATGAATTGAACGACAGTTCCTCCACCTTCAGCTCCTTGCGCCGGCTCTCTATCTCGTCGATAATCCCCTCGATGCGGGCAGTGCGTTCCCGTTCGCTTTCGTGCCGGTTCTCACTGCTGTTGCGGTCGTCGATAACAAGGCTTTTGCGCAAGTCCTCACGCTGTTGGGGCGTGAAGCCCTCGAAGCCGTTGAAGTAGGCGTCGTAATAATCGGTGATGACGTGTTCTATCAGACGGTCTTCCGTCTTTGTGACCGTACCCTGCGTACCTTTCCAGATCAGCAGGACGAGGTTCTTCAGAAATCCCGTTTTCTCCACGTTCATCTCCTCCCTGTGGATGCGGAACGGGTTCATTGTGATGGGCTTCTCCTCGGTGTAGCTGATATACTTGCCGCCGAAATACTCGCACAACCCTTCGTATGAGTTCCCCGTATCGACCATCACCACGTCCGTCCCCTGTTCATGCAACTGGCGCACGACGGAGTTCATGTGGAAACTCTTGCCGCTGCCAGAAGGCCCAAGGCAGAAAAAATTCGAGTTGTCAGACAATTTCAGTTTTCCCTCTTTTCCCGTGATGTCGATAGCGACGGGTACACCTTGGCGGTCGGTGTAGTAAATCTTCAATGGCGTTTCCTCGCTGTGCTGCACACGTTCCTTGTACATCAGGCACACCGCCGCATCGGAGAGCGTCAGGAAGCGGTCGTATTCCTCGTTCAGGCTGTAACAGTTGCCCGGAAACGAACTGACGAACAGTTCCAGTTGGTTGTATGCACGCTTGCTGATGTGTATGCCCATACGCCCGAAAGCATTTTCCAAGTGATTCGTGCATTTTTGCAGATCGGTGTCCGCAGGCACGCCCACTACCATGTTGAAATGCGTGTACACAAGTTGCTTGCTCTCGCGGGCAATCACCTCCTGCACCCGCTTGATGTCCTCGACAGCCATCTGGTTGCTCGGATTGGGGATGCTCGCGTGCCGGTTCTTTTTCTTGTCCAACAGTGCCAGTTCCCGCTTCTGGCCGGGCAGGAAGATGATTTGGTTATATACGACCGTCTCGGCATTCGGAATGTTATCCACTACCGAAACCAGATCCACCGGCATCTCGGCATTGTTCACCTCGATATTGGTGTAGGGACGTATCAGCGAGGGCAGTGCGGCGCAGTCCACATCTACAAGGCTGTACACCTTACAGCGTTTGTCACCCATCGAAACCGTCTCGTCATCCGCCTTGACATTCGTCATCGAAACGACAGGGTCCTTAAAGTTCATGGCGAAATAGCGGTCCACATACTCGCTCGCCTCCGTCTTGTTCAGAAACCGCACCTGCACGCCGCCGTCACGCAACTGGTCGTGTACCTTGCGGATTTTCACGAGGAAGTCGCGCCACTTCTTGCTGTCGTAGGAGAACAGGCGGCTCTTCTTCGCCTCCTGCGTGACAGTCAGGTAACAAAAGCTGTCCGTGTAAGGACGCCCTTTGAAGTAGCGGAAATAGGATGCCGACAGAAACTCCCGGTTACCGTCCGGTTCGTTGGCGAATTGTTTCCGCACGAAGATGTCCTGCTTGTGCAGGGCATACCCTTCACCCAAGGTCTGTGCGAGGGCGGAGAAAAGGTGCGTGAAATCGTAATAGCTGTCGATGTCGGCAGAATACTTCTGCACCGGATTCTCGATTTTCAGCACGGCGGAATATTCGCCCGTCTTGGTGTACAGCACACCCACGCCCTCCGTATCTTCCACCGAGAAGTAGATGTCCTGAAAGATGCGCTTGCGTTTGCCGCCCGTCCCGAACGCATAGACCGACAAAGCCATGCCCGTACATAAGGCGATGAAAAATAAAATGATGTATAGGGTCATTCCGATATTCGTTTGATTAAATAAGGGCAGGTCTGCCTCGGCTGGAGGCGGACCCGCCCGCGTTCAACAATCAATCAGCCACACACATTGTCGTGATGGTTTTTCCTTGTCAGACTTTGCGCGAATAAGCATAGACGTACACGCCACGGTCTGTTTTTTTACTGTGCAGCCCTTTCCGCTGTTTGAGGATGATAAGCGCGATGCCCGTAGATAGGACAGCCGCCAGTACGACCAGTCCGGCCACGAATCCCATAAAGCAGTAGGCGATGATGAAGCCGACAATGGCTCCGCCCGCCGCACCTGCCGCCCAATAGATATAGCGGCCTTGCAGCCCCATCAGTTCCAAAGGCCTTTGCAGTCCCTTGAACAGCTGATAATCCGGGTAGCGTTCCTCCGTGCCTTTCATCATGCAGTCCGTTTTACGCGTCGATGCCGAAGAACAGAGGCAACGCCTGTGCTGCCGCAATCAGGAAGATACAGGCTCCCACGACCATCATAATCTTCTTCTTCACGTCCTGCTCCTCGTTGTTCATTGCGATATACACGCTGATGGCACCCACGATGGCCACGACACCTGCAATGGCATAGCAGAGCTTCACCATGATGGGGACATATTTCACGATTTCCTCGGCCACGGTGGACAGCGCGGTCGTTCCTGCGGAATAGTCGCCTGCCGTACTTTGCGCCATAGCAGGCGTGCCCGTCAGCAGGGCGAAGGCCAGCATTTTTACTTGAGTGGAAACTCCCTTGACAAATCCTTTTGCCTTTCGGTACATTCGTTTGATTTTCTGAAACATACTTGTTACATTTTTAGGTGATACTTTTATTTTGAATTGTTTTACAGTTCCGCCGGCTGCCTATATGCGGTAGCCGAAAAAGGCGGGGAACACGATAGAGGCCCCGATGATGAAGAGGCACGCTCCGATAAGTGAGACGATGGACTTGACCACGCCGTCCTCGCCCGTATTCATCTTGATGTAAATCTGGAGAGCGGCAACGACGACAAGCACCGAGGCAATGGCGTAGCAGATGTAAAGTACATACAGCATCATCGTTACCACGAAGTCGTGCATCGTCGCCAGTGCGTCCGCACCCCAACTGTAATTCACGCCGCCGCTTTTGGCCAGCGCCGCGCAAGGGACGAAACACAGTACACATAATATTCTTTTTACTTTTGACATTCTACAACCGGTCTTTGAGGGGTTTCCATTCCAGTTCCGGACGACCGTCCGTCTTACCTTTCGAGATCATCGCCTTGTACAGTTCGTCCGCCGTGTATGCGTCCGACAGGTAAGTCGGGGTTTCTTCCATCTGCTCCTCCGCCTGGACTTTCAAGCGTTCCAGTTTCTCCGCTACGGCTGCCGCACCGTTATCTGCTGTGGCCTCCGCTTCCTGTGTCGCAGGTGAAGCGGTGGGGGTGACGTCCGTTTCGAACTTTTCCTCTCCGATACTGAATCCCGTGTCGCTTTCCGTGACGGTAATGCTCTGTTCGTCTTCCGGTACGCCGAGGTTAAAGATTTCCTCATCCGTCTTACTTGTTCCCTTTTTTCCATAGAGGTCCTGCACGATGATGACCGCGTAATAGACGAGATAGACAACTGTCAGGACAATGGCAAAAATAAAATATGATTTCATATTTATTAGTGTGATATGATTTTTTAATTGAATATGTTTTGCAAAATAAGAGCGCATAAATCAAATGCTAAAATTATTGATTGTAAAACGACTTATTTACATATAAGATTTATCCAAAATCATTAAATCATATTCTAAAATCATATTCAAGAATGATTTTATAGGAGGGAAAATAGAGGTTAGGGTATAAAAAAAGCCCTCCGTAAGGAGAGCTTTTAAGGGTATAAACGACAACCGGAGGGATGCGTCAGCGTTTCTTTCCGCGCAGGTAGTCGTTCAGGTCTTTATAGTCGGCATAGCGGACGGCTTCATTGCAAACATGACGGTAGTACATCCCGCTGATGGTTTCCACCGTCTTTTGCCCGGCAAGGTCATTGTCGAGGTAACAGTGGATATGCGCATACCTTTGCAGGTAATTCAGCGTCTTTTTTAGGTTGCTTACCGAGTTCATCACAAGGTAGTCGCAAGGAGCGTCGATGCAAATGGTGTCATCACTTGCCTGTTTCAAGGTCAGATAAGACAGGAAGTCCATGAATCCCTCAAAAACGCAGACATGGTTCTGCATCTCACCGTGCGACTGTTGTATCAAGGATATATCCTTGCCGTTGATACAGCCTTTATAGTAAGGATTCCGTACCTCGTACCCGCCGGAGATATTGCCGAACGCAAGGGCAAAATAGCGTCGTTGGCGCAATTCGTAGTGCACTTCCCGGCAGAACATCCGTCCGATGTCCGCGTCAATCAATCTCGAATGCAGATACGAGAGCAAGGCATGATGTCGCAACGGCACGATGATAAGGTCTTTCATGTCAGCCTCTATCGGTCGGGGTGGTGCGGTCGGTACACGTACTCTCGGCAGTGAGGTACCGGCAGCGTGCCGCTCGATATATGCAAGTACCTCGCTCACGCTTTTCGTTCGGTAAAGGCATTTCCCCAATTCCACAAGGTCGCCTCCGGTCGCTTCGCCGAAATCGTACCATTCGTTCAGCCGGTCGTTGACCTTGAACGACGGCGTCACCTCTTTCCTTAAGGGTGAGAGATACCAGTATTGCCCCGATTTTACATACTGCGCATGGTGGCCGAGCTGTGCCAGGAAGTCCACGATACGCACTTGTTTTGCTTCAGCTATGGTCATATTGATTTCTTTTCATTTCAAATGGTTGGCTTATATATCTGATGCGACTCATTCTTCTTCAAAAAGCATTGTTTCAGCCGGGGTCACGTCGTAATAGAAAAGTTTATCCCGCTTGACAATCAGTTTCAGATTTTCAGTCAGATATTGCAATAGTTTAATCATGACACTGCGTCCGCGCTTAAAACCGACAGCCTCATAGGAACTCATCAAGGCTTGCAGCATATTCTCGAAGCCTTTGATGGGTTTGTCTTCGAAAGCGGCAGAGAGGGCCTCCCGATGCTGCTCGATAGACAAATCCGTAAATACTGTCCGTGTTTTAAGTTTTACATTGCTGTCAAACGAGTGGTTTTCCGCAATGACGGGAAGCCCGTTATCATCGACCGCGAAAGCGAAGGGTTTGAACTCCTTTTCACGGATATGTAGCGCATGGACTTCGCTGACATTCGGATTTTCGTTGCTCTTGCTGATGACCAGTACAGTTTCCGCCTTGTTGCTCATCTCCGTACCGATATGCCCCCGTACGTTATTGTCACCCTTGTTAAGGTGAAGCACGCAATGTATATGAAGGTCGTATTTTGACGACCATTCCATCATCTTGTTGATGACCTCTACCGATTCGCCGGTATTGTTGATGTCGAGCATCAAGTCCCGAATACCGTCGATGATAACCAGCCCGTAATCCTTTCTCTGGCGCAGGGCATAGTCGATTACTCCCATGCGGACGAACGGGGAGTATTCCCTTAGACAGATGAAGTCGAGGTTTTCGCTGTCGGTCGTTGTGGGCAGTCCCGCAAGCCGGAGGATACGTCCCAACACCGTATGGCAATGAAAGCGGCTTTGTTCCGTATCGACATACAGAATCCTGCGCTTGCCTTCAGGTAAGTGGGCACGGTAGTTCAGGACCTGCTTCCCGGCCAGTGACGCAGCGACAAGAGCCGAGACATTGAATGTCTTTTTCGATTTCGCCTTGCCGGTCGAGGCACTGAAATTACCGAGCGTGGCAATCGTCGAGTTGTCAATCCAGATAATCTGCGGTGGTGTCTCGTAAGTGTCCGTGGCCTTTATCTGCGATACCGAAAGAATGTCCGACAAGCGGTTTTCATCCAGTTCCATTCCTGCGTTGCGGTCAGTTCTTTTTTCGTTTTCCATAACGTCGTTGATTAAAGAATGGTTGCGTAGCGGCCGTTTCCTCTGCCATGCGGACGGCATCGTCTATGGTCGGCTCATAATTCTGCAAGAGCCATTCGTCCAGTTCTTCCTTGGCAAAGTAGATCATCTTGCCGCGTGGCTTGTAGTGCGGTATTTCCTTGCCTGACGTAAGTTTGTACAACATACTTTCGGAAATGCCGATATACATACAGGCCTCTTGGAAGGTGAACACCTTCTTGGTGGTATAGATGGTTTGCTCCAGCAATGCGATACGCTCCAGCAGACTTTCTATCGGGTCCAGTTTCTTCAGAACCGACTCGACGGCGGTGAGCCGTTCACTCAACCGCTCCATGAATGTCAATCTATTATTTTGCATAAGACTGTTATTAAAAATTAGACAATGGAGGTATAACCTCCGTATTGCAGCGCGCTAACGGAGGTCAAAGATAGGGCGAGTAAATAGACTGACAGGAATTTACACCGTGATACTAACCACGTATCACGGCAATTATCACGCTTTTACCTTTCACATACTTCGCTTCTTGACACTTATTGCTATTCTTTCAGTTCATCGATAGCCCGTTTGATATTGTAGGCCGCTGACGTCATATTATTTCGCATGGCCGAGAGTGCGGACGAAAGGCTCGATGCCGATACGAATCCTTTCCCGTCTTTTGTTTGCAGAAACCGCCCGCTACCGAGAACTGCCTGCCATTGGGCATGGATGAACGAATGTTCAAGAAGAGCATCGAATAAAATCGCCACATGACGGATATTGTTTACCCGAATACAAAAGCCCTGTTTACAAGAAAAAAGGGCTTCCATATCCTCGATACATGTAGAAACACAAAACAGATGATAAGTATTGGCACATGCCGTAATACCTATCATCTGTTTGTGGGTGAAGTTACAACCAAAAGAGAGTGGCTGGACTTCAGTAGATCCGTCATCACGATACATAATAGAGGGCGACGGCATGATGTCATACATCCGTTTTAATTCCAGGCACTTCTCGCAGGAGAAATCTGCTGCGGTAAAAAGTTGTCGGATAAGATGGGAACAATCCGTCAGCAAGCCTTTAACGATATGGATGTTCATCTCATGACAGTTTCGGCAGACTGTATTATCGCAATCTATGTACCGATGACTATTAATGAAATCATCCACATAACGTTCATACCGCTTGCCATCTCTTATGGCCTCCTGGATATAAAATACTCTCGCTTCGGAGAGTAATGTGAAAAACTCTTCCGCTACATCCTGTTCTGTAACGAAATGACGTAAATGCTGCTTTCTCTCAAAAAAGAGAAGACTTTTTGTTCTGTTTTTGCATGTTAAATTACTTGTTTTTTGTTTATACTTTAATTCGCTAATCTTTGCTAAACTCATTTAGGGAAAAAATTTCCCTATTTTTTTCCAACAAAGTGACCTAATAAATAATGACTACTGGGCAGCTTTGTTTTTTATAATCGTCAGAGCTTTCAATGCGGCAGGAAAGCCGATGTAAGGCATACACTGGATAACGGCTGCCGTAATTCTTTCCGGGCTGTTACCGGCCTTCAAATTGGCGAGCAGATGAGAATGGAGTTGCGGTTCTGCTCCGATAACAGTCAGCACACAATAGGTCAGCAGTTCACGGGTCGGCGTGTCGAGACCGCTACGGGTCTGGAAATCGCCGAAATGTACCTCTGTTAGAAAACGTGCAACTTTTTCACCCATATCTCCCGGTACATCTTTCAATGCCTCTTTCGTCCGGTCGCCATAAAGTGAGTCTTGGATTTCATGCCCTTTCTCGTAACGGTTTTCTTCGGTCACGGTAGCTTGTGATTCCAACGGCACTTTGATGCCTCGTTCCTTAAAAGCCTCGTTCACGGCTCCTAACGCATTCAGCACTTTCGGGAATCCGATAATCGGAGAACATTGGTAAATCGCTTCACGCAATTCAATAGGTGTTACACCGACATTGAGTGCCGCCCCTGCATGACCTTTCAGTTGGGGTAACTGCTGCATGGTAGCAAGGCATACGCAGGTAATCATTTCACGGGTTTTGATGTCCAGATCTCCCGTGCAGAACACTTCGCCGAAAATATATTTTTGGAGTATGTCCATGATTTCAGGATCGGTTCCTTCTCCATTGAGGGCTTCGCCGCCAAACAAGGCGGTATAGTTCTTTTTGCATAGTTCTATTCTATCCATATCATCCGTTTTTTTCGGTTGTTTGGGGCTTTTTACCGAAAACGAAACGACGACCAGCAATAAGCCGAGAAATACTTTTTTCATTACTTTCAAATATTATTTGTGAATAAATTGCGGGCATTTTCCGAGAAGAACCGTTCCGAATAAGGCGACAATTCCTTGTCCGCGGTAAATTGTTCACGCATCCGTTGCAGGTTTCCAAGCAATACACCGTCCGGCATATAAGGATAATCCGAGCCGTAGAGAATGTGATCCGGCGAGGTGATTGTCAGTATCATTCTCACGATTTCGGGGCTTGCTCCTCCGGCAAGGTCATAGTACAGACGGGATAGATTACCGTCCCAGTCAATCGAGCCCATAAGTTCCTTTGCCTGCATAGCCGGATGGATAGCCTTCATACGGGGGATCGCCATCGGCAAAAACGACCCACAATGAGGAACTATCATCTTGATGTTCGGATAGCGTACCAACACGTTACGGGAAATCATATTGACAACAGCACGGGTCGTTTCAGCCGGATATTCATAGACCGCAAGCGGGGCGGTGGCTATAATGCCGTCATTGACCGGCGTGGGCTTGTGCGGGTGAATGATTACGACAACATTCCTGCGGTTCAAGACCTCCATCAACGGGTCGAGTGCTTCATCCCCGATATATTGTCCCCGGCTGTTCGTGGCCAGCTTGACGCCATCCGCTCCAAGTGTGTCGAGTGCATAAATCGCCTCTTCGATAGCCGCCTCCACATCGGGCAATGGCAATGCCGCGCAAAACTTGAATTTCCCCGGATAGATCTCTTTCAGTCGGGCACAATACTCGTTGTACTCCCGAATAATCCGTCGGCTCTCCCGCGTATCTCCGAACCACGGTTGCGGAGCGGGCATTGTCAAAACGGAATATTCGATTCCCGCTTTGCGCATGAAAGCGATATGCGATTTCACATCCCACGCGGGAAGCGGAAAGGTCTCCTCCATCGCGGCATTATGTTTTTCCAGCACTGCCATATAGCCGGGCAAGATGTTATGGCAATGCACGTCGATAGTCTGTTGTGCCCCGGCCTGCCTCATAAAGAGTATGGACATGACGATATACAGAATGAATCCCTTTCCCATACCCGTTACTTTTCGTCGTTTACATTGGCGAGCCACTCCGCAAATTGCGCTTTCGCCAGCTTCCCGTTCAATAGTTTTCCCGTACACCAGTCGATTCCGGGATACGCTTTGCGAAGATTCTTCTCGCAGTTAGCAATACCGCTGCCACCCGAAGTGGCAAAGGGCACGACCTTCTTTCCCGAAAAATCACAGCTCTCCATAAACGTATTGATTATTGTAGGGGCAATGTACCACCAGACGGGGAAACCAACGAATACCACGTCATATTTACCCATATCGGGCATACGGCCTGCTATACGGGGACGAGAGGACGGGTCGCGCATCTCCACGGAGCTGCGGCTCGCTCGGTCGTTCCAGTTCAAATCGTCTGCCGTATAAGGCTTTTCCGGTACTATTTCGTACAAATCCGCATTTGTCGCCGCTGCCAATTCCTCGGCTGCCTTTCTCGTCGTACCGCTACAAGAGAAATAGACGACCAAAATCTTTCGACTATTCATATCCTTCATTCATGTGAGCGTGTCAGATCATCGGCATTTCCCACGAGCCTCTCGTATCGACACCGGTATTTTCGGCTGCATTTTCCAAACTTTGTATTTCGTCAGCAGTCAAGGAAACTTTTGCCGCTTGCAAGGCATCCTGTACTTGCGAGGGTTTCGTCACGCCGATAATCGGTGTCGTGCCTTTCGCTATCGCCCATGCCAAAGCGACTTGTGCCGGCGTGATACTGTACTTATCGCCGACGGTACGCATTACGGCAACGAGCTTCTCGATTTGCGGTAACAGCGGATTGTAGGTGTCGCCCCGCTGGCTGCCGGCGGGCAATGGATGCGTGGTATCGTATTTCCCGCTCAACGCACCTTGCTCCAATACCATGTAGGCCCAGAAGTCGATGCCGTTCTCCTTGCAATAATCCAGAATACCGGCCTTTTCCGACGAGCGATAGAGCAGGCTGTAATGGTTCTGCACGGCAGAGATATGTACTCCTTCTTTCGAGAGAATCTCCTCCGCACGTTTGATTTGCGCGAGGTTGTGGTTGGAAACACCGATTCGCTTTACCTTGCCGCTTTTTACCAACGGGATAAGGTAAGGTGTCCATTTCTCCACGTCGGCCGGATTGTGTATCCAGTAGATGTCGATGTAATCGGTGGCGAAGCGTTCGAGGCTTCCTGCCAGCATATCTGCTACCGGGTTCTCCGTGTCGCCCGCAATCTGCGGTGTGAACTTGGTCGAGATAAACACATCCTCCCGCTTGCAGTTCTTCGTAAATGCAGAAAGCAGCGTTTCCGAAGCTCCCATGCCGTACACCACGGCGGAATCCCAGAGGTTCAGTCCGTTTACCATCGCCTCGTCGAATACGGGTTTCAGTTCTTCCACTCCGAGATTGTTCCCGAATACTTGGTCGCCTCCGGCGAATCCTGCACCCCACGACCATGTTCCTAATGCTATTGACGGTTGATTTTTCATTTTATATTCCTCCTTTGATTTTAATTGTTATTTGGTTGATTTAACGTATGAAGTTTGTCATCGTATGCTGCTCGTGGGCAGGAAACCCAATTCCGTGTTCACGACCCAGCGCGATACATTTCAGCAGCCATGCCATGTTCCGCGCAAGGGTGCGCATGGTTTGCAGCCCTTCCGTATCCCGGTGAATCTCCTCCGGCGTATTCCCGTGTACTATATTCCAATACTGCGACGGCACGATGGGCATATTGCAGTCCGTCATGTATTTGTTCATCTGGTCGAGTGCTGCTGTCGCACCGCTGCGGCGACAGGTGGCTATCGCTGCGGCAGGTTTGCCGGCAAAGTGGTCGCCGTTGAACTCGTCGATGAAAAATACCCGATCCAGAAACGAAGTCATCGCACCGCTCGCCGCCGCGTAATGGACGGGCGTGCCGAACACGAACCCGTCGTAATCGTCCATCATTTTCACGAACTCATTGACCTTGTCATTGCGGAAACAGCTCCGTTTGCCCACACACGCCCCACATCCGATACACCCGGCTACGGGCTGGTTGCCGACCCAGAATGTGGTGGAATCTATGCCTTCACTCTTCAGCGTATCGGCAATTTCGGATAAGGCGGTAGATACACACCCGTCCTTGTGCGGGCTGCCGTTTACCAATAATACTTTAAGCGTCTCCATCCGGCCTCCTTGTTACTTATTCATGTCAGGCAAAAGAACACCTCCGACACCTACATTCTCCGGTTCGTTCTCTTTGATGAATACAAAGATGGCCTGCTGGGGCAGTCCGGTAAGACGGGAAGTAGATTCCGTAATTTCTTTCACTAATTGAGCTTTCTTCTCCTTGCTCATTTTTACCAATTCCATTGTTATCGACGGCATGATTTTTCTGATTTTATTTGTTCAACTTAAATTTTACTTGTCTGTAATCGGGTACTTATTTAACTTGCTCCTCACGGTATTTTTTACCGGGCAGGGTACATTTACCGATCATTTCGCCTGTTTTCAGGTAAGAGTAGGTAGGCATCTCGAAGAGAACAGGCTTCAGTTTGTTGTAGTCCACCTTATCGTTCTCGTTGAGCATAGCCTCCTCCACATACGTGTCGGAGATTTTGCAAATGAAGTTGTCGAACGTCTCCGTCTCGTAATTGTCCACGACTTCGCACTCCATTACCAACGGGCTGTCCTCGATAACGGGAGTGCCCGCCTCGCCGGGATACCATGCGAAAACCCGCGATTTATCGACTTTTGCTCCGCTTGTGATTCCCACATAATCCGCACGGGGGAGCAGAGCCTCGTCCACGACATTTACCGAAAGACGCCCGGTCGTTTTCACGCCTTGATTGGTATGATGCGCCTTGTGCAGACTTACCATGATACGGTCATGACCGATAATTCCGACATGGCCGGCCAGCAGCCATGCGGGTTTGTTCTCTATCATCGTCCCCACAACGACTGCCGGTGTGGGATAAAGGGCCAATACCGACCCGACATTCTTTTTCATATTTCTTTCTTTTAATATTACTCTGTTTTTGAATATATTGCAAAGATACCGCACGTCTTGGAGAATCGCTGTATATATATTACGGATGAAAGTAACAGTATTACGGAACGTGCAAATCATGTTTATTCAAACAATTACAGCGTAAACCTGACGACTTACGCTGTAATTGTTTCACATGGGTATATCCATATTATTTCACGGCTTCGGCATACTCTTCGTCCGTTACCGGATCGAACCATGCATTGCTGTTGGTCTGCGGGTTACATTCGATAGCCAGATGAGAAAACCAACTGTCGGGGGCTGCTCCATGCCAATGCACCACGTCCGGAGCGATCTCGACGACATCGCCTGCTTTGAGCCGACGGGCCGGTTTTCCCTTTTCCTGATAGTATCCCTCGCCTCCGACACAGATGAGAAGTTGCCCTCCCGTATGGCTATGCCAGTTGTTGCGACATCCCGGCTCGAAAGTCACGTTCGATACCGGTACATTAAGTTCCTTCATTGAGGTCAGCGGAGCCAGCCATGACCGGCCGCTGAAATATTGTTCGTATGCGACATTGGATTTTCCCGTGGGGAATGCGCTGATTTCAGGTACTTCCGTTTTCATGTTTTTAGCATTGTTACAACCGGCAGCCAATATGGTAACTGCTACGGCTACAAATAATTGTAAGATTTTCATATGATCAATTTTTTGTTGTAACTCCAATTTCAGATAACCATTCCGCTACACGGCTTTCCGCTTGGGAAAGAGTCCCCGATGTCAGCAACAGGCTTTCCGTGTAAGTCGCGTCGGGACAATGTTTCCGGGCGTCACTGACCGAAGTCGATATTCCACTGCTTCCGCTGGTTGCGAACAATGCGATGCGCTTGCCTGCAAGTTTTGCCGCGTGTTCATGCAAGAAGGTCTGCATCGGCGTTGCCATGTGGCTATACCAGATAGGATAACCGATAAAAATAATGTCATACTCCTCGAAACTCTCGACCGAGGTTTTCACCGGCGGAAAATTTCCCGCCTCGATAGCCGCTTGTTCCTGCTGCGAACGCTCCAACATGGCATTGTAATCCGTGTCGTAGGGCGTTTCGGGTTCCACTTCGATAAGATCGCAGCCGAGTGCCGTTCCGATTCGCTGCGCCACACCTTCCGTATTGCTTGTGCGTGAACAGTAAAGCACCAGATAACGCCCGTCATTATCCGGTGTTTCATCTTCATCATTATCATTTCCCGGTGTTTCGGGTTGTTCGGTGGCAGAGCCTTCCGGTTCGATAGGATCTCCGCTACAAGCTGTCGCTGTCAAAGCGAGCAGTAGAAAAGGGAAAAATAGTAACTTTCTCATCGTTCTAAAAATTAAATGTTCATATTATTTTAATTTCTCTGCGGCAAAGGTAGGGCGTTTCGACTGCTCCCGCTGTATCCCGATTACGGATTGAAGTAACAGTATTACGGATTATAAAATCGGGATATAAAACACTTGTAATGAATAGGATGTAGTCAAAACGGCTGTTCTGTATACATATTACGGATATTTGTAACCGTATTCCGGTTTTCACATCGGAAGGTGTCGAATATTTATATGGAATCCTTATTTTTGCACAAAACAAAATGATAATTGCTATGGAAGAAGTAATAAAGGTCGATACAATCGATCAATATAATAAGTTATTCGGGTTGGAAACTTTGCATCCTTTGGTTGCCGTTGTCGATTTATCGAAAGCTCCGGTATGGCCGGAACATTTCCGGTTCAATTATGGTGTTTATTGTATTTATCTGAAAGATGCAAAGTGCGGGACAATCCGTTACGGACGTCAGACTTACGACTATCAGGAGGGAAGTGTTATCGCTTTCGCCCCCGGACAAATAGCCAATGTTGATATGGAACGGGGTATGAAACCTTCGGGATTGGGATTGCTTTTTCATCCCGACTTGATTCGGGGAACGGCTTTAGGGCGTGAAATCAAACAATATTCGTTTTTTTCCTATGACTCGAACGAAGCACTCCATCTTTCCGAGCGGGAACGCACTATTTTCACGGATTGCCTCGATAAGATCGGTCTTGAGTTGGAACACTCCATAGACAAGCACTCCAAACGGTTGATTGCAACCAATATCGAATTGCTGCTCGATTACTGTATGCGGTTCTATGACCGGCAGTTCGAGACCCGTTCAACGGTAAACCACGATATACTGGTACGGTTCGAGCGTCTGATGGACGAGTATTTCCAAGATGAACGCTTGCGGCAAAACGGATTGCCGTCAGTTAAATATTTTGCGGACAAGGTTTGTTTGTCACCCAATTATTTCGGGGATTTGGTAAAAAAAGAATCGGGTAAGACAGCGCAGGAGTATATTCAAGATAAAATAATAGATGTCGTCCAAAGAGCAGATCTTAGGTGGTGCATTCATCTCCAATGATTTATCCTTGAAAACCTTTTTTCGTTTCCTCGGTAGTCTCTCCGATGACCACTGGAACTCCGGGCTTGATGATTCCTGCTTTCTCCCCGGCAATTTTCGCAAGGGTGTTTCCCAAAAATTGTACATGGTCAAAGCTGATATTGGTAATGACGGACAAATCCGGAGTTATGATGTTGGTACAATCCAAGCGTCCTCCCATGCCCACTTCGATAACGGCGACATCCACTTCGGCTTTTGCAAAATATTTAAAAGCCAAAGCCGTTGTCAATTCAAAGAAAGAAGGGTGCAGAGGTTCGAAGAAAGAGCGTTCGTCTTCGACAAAAGAAACCACTTCGCATTCCGGTATCATTTGTCCGTTTACCCGTATGCGCTCTCTGAAATCGGTCAGGTGAGGTGACGTATAAAGCCCCACTTTGTAACCTGCGGTTTGGAGTATGGCTGCCAATGTATGGCTGCACGACCCCTTGCCGTTAGTGCCCCCCACGTGGATGGTTTTGAATTTACGGTGGGGGTGACCAAAATGCTCATCTAGCAACAAGGTGTTGCTTAGACCTTCTTTGTAAGCAGTTCCTCCTACATTTTGGAACATGGGTACACTGTTAAACAAATATGTCGTGGCTTCTTTATACGTCATCTCCTTATTTATAGCTTTTATTCAAAATAGCTTTTGAACTTTCTGAATATCTTTTCTTTAATGGATGGATTCGGAGCGAAGTTATCACTCTTCTTCATCTCTTCCAACGTCTTCTTTTCGTCTTTGCTCAAAGCTTCCGGAATATACACACTGATATTTACGATAAGGTCTCCTGTGCCGTATCCGTAACCTTGTACGGCAGGCAACCCCTTGCCTCTCAAGCGTACCACCTTGCCCGGTTGTGTGCCCGGTTCTATTTTGATTTTTACCTTTCCGTCGATGGTGGGATTTCCGCATCGCCGCCCAATGCTGCAGTGGGGACATCCAAGAGCAAATTGTATATCAGATTATTGTCTTCCCGTAAGAGTTCCTTGTGCGGCTCTTCTTCGATATAGACCTGAATGTCTCCCGGGACTCCGTTACGTCGGGCTGCATGGCCTTTTCCCGTGACGGTGACGACCATGCCGTCTCCTACGCCTGCGGGAATTTTCACTTCAATGACTTCTTCGCCGTTGACGATGCCTTCCCCTCCACATTCTTTGCATTTATTCTTTATAATAGTTCCTTCTCCTCCACATGTAGGGCAAACAGCTTGTGTTTGCATCATGCCGAAATGCTTTGTTGGGTTTTCACGACAAAGCCGTTACCATGGCATGTCGGGCATGTCTCGGTCGCGCCGCTACCCTCGGCTCCGCTTCCGTGGCAATGAGGGCAGGCCACTTTCTTTTTGACCTTGAATTTTTTGGTTACTCCTGTGGATATTTCCTGGAGCGTCATTCTTACTTTGAGGCGAAGATCCCCTCCTCTGTATTGGGGTTTCCGGGTTCTGCCGCCTCCACCGAAGCCACCAAATCCGCCATGGCCTCCGAATATGTCACCAAACATAGAGAAGATATCATCCATGCTCATACCACCACCGCCAAATCCGCCGGCACCATTTACGCCTTCTGGCCCGAACTGGTCGTAACGGGCACGTTTTTGCGGGTCGCGGAGCACGTCGTATGCTTCTGCAGCTTCTTTAAATTTAGCTTCGGCTTCCTTATCATCCGGATTACGATCGGGATGATATTTGATAGCCATTTTCTTATAAGCCCTTTTTATCTCGTCGTCCGAGGCGTTTTTTGAAACGCCTAGCACTTCATAATAGTCACGTTTCGCCATATTTTATTGAGGTTTAAAGTCCTACGGCCACTTGAGAGTGGCGAATCACCTTTTCATTTAAAGTATAGCCTGTTTTGACACAGTCGATGATTTTACCTTTCATTTCATCCGAAGGAGCCGGTACTTGGGCGATAGCCTCATGCAAATCCGTGTTGAAATCGGCATTTTCGGTCTCTATTTTCTGACCCCTTGTCGCCTAAGACTTTTACGAATTTTTGGAATATCGGTTCAACCCCTTGCTTTTACGGCAGCCACGCTTCTCCATTCTTGTCCATATCTTCAATGCACGTTCCATTGTCGTCCAAATACAGGCAGTATGGCCGTAATTGTTTTTT
>ENA-OQBV01000089-OQBV01000089.1-human-gut-metagenome-genome-assembly--contig:-NODE-89-length-49906-cov-5.447960_pt1 | contig 49906 bp, 44 predicted proteins | sample MGYA00242750_ERZ504559 | MGnify/ENA primary metagenome ERZ504559 (study PRJEB26092, sample SAMD00036230) | human gut metagenome | host: Homo sapiens | study: EMG produced TPA metagenomics assembly of... | reverse complement strand
GAAACCGTGCTGGTTATGTATGCTCGGGAGGAGTATGCCGTTACACACCGGCATATACCGGAGCCAATCTGGTAGTGACTTCTTCTTTCTGATTGTAGCCTGAAATTGAAAACCTATTATTTTATAAACGATTAAACAAAGATATTTATGAAACCTGCATATATTTTTAAAACCTTGGCGGTTTGTTTTTTAATGGCTGTTACTGCATGTTCGGGAAATGATGGAGGAGAAGACTCCGGAACAGTAAGTGGTGATTTGACATTGTCTATATCTAAGACTGTTATTGAAGCAAATGGTACAGATGCGGTTACCGTAGCTGTGATGAAAGGAGAAACAGACATCACTTCACAGTCTAAGGTTTATATGGAAGATCCTTCGGGTAATACTTCTTCGTTTAAAGAAACTTCTTTCAGCACTACTACTGAAGGTGACTATGTGTTTTATGCATATTATGAAGGTGTGAAAACAGAGAATATTACAGTAAGAGCATTTAAGAATATTCCTTCTTTGCCTGCCGACAGCAAGCCTGAGCAAAATACTGGTTTTGCGAAGCGTGTACTTGCCGTTCAGCATACGGGTACATGGTGTCAGAATTGTCCGTATATGAAAAGAGGCATTGATGCTTATCTGAAAGCTAATCCTGATAACTGTGCTGTTTTTGTGGCTTCGCACAATGGTGATACAATGGCAGGGGAGGCTAGTAATACTATAAACAGCTATCTGACTGTTAGCTCTTATCCTTCGTTGAGTGTTGATTTGAATACTTCAAATATGATTCAAGGAGCTCTTAGTGATGCTGATAAACAAGCAGAGCAAATTGCTTCAAGAGTAAATGAGGTTGCAGCCAGTGGATGTAAAACAGCTATTTCAGTAGCTTCAGAAAATGCAGGAAGTTCTGTAGTGGTAAATGTAAAAGTAAAATCGGCTAATGTAGAAAACTGTCGTGTAGCTGTATGGCTGCTGGAAGACGGTATCGTAGCAGCACAGACGGGAGGTAGTTCTACAGAAGTTCATAATAATGTCTTGTTGACTTCTAGCTCAACAGTTGCTTATGGTGACCGTATTCAGTTGGATGCTGATGGTGCAGGACAGAATGTATATCGTATGGATGTAAGTGGTGCTCATGATTTGTCTAACTGCCGTCTGGTTGTATTTACCACTGTGCCAAATGCTTCTGGTCGCTTCGTGGTAGATAATGTCGTAACTTGTCCGTTGGATGGTCAAACTGCATTTGAGTATGAATAAGAAATATTATTTACTCTGGATGCTTGTCGTACTGCTTCCTTTCTTGGCGGGATGTAGTGACGATGAGCAGCCGGAGGTTGCAGAACCTTATCTTCGGGTGGTAGAAACAACCTCCTGTGAGAATATTTCTTCCGCTGCTGCTACATTGACTCTGAAGGTGGAGAGTAATGTAGAATGGAAGGTTGTGTCGGAAAAGTCATGGTGCGCAGTTCCTTCTGAGAATATGTGGACAGGCAATGCTGCCGTTGAAGTACAAGTTGGCGAAAACCTGACAGGAGAGAGTCGTTCTGCCGTTTTGGAGATAGTTTCTACAGATGGTGTACTGAAAGAAGAAATACATGTTTCACAGTTGGCGGAGGTCTTTAGTGAGAATCATCATTATAAATTGCCTGTTGTATTTCAGGTACTTTATGTAAATAAGTCGGATAAAAACCAATATGTGGAAGAAGGACATTTACAGAAGTTATTAGATAAAGTCAATGAACTTTACCGCAACTGTGGAGAAGGCTTAGGTTTGGAGTTTGTTATGGCTACGGAAGATCCGGAAGGCAATACCTTGGAAGAACCGGGTGTAAACCGTGTCATGTGGACTACATCTACTATTGACTGCCAGGCTTTTATGAACAGCTATAAAGAAAAACGTTATTTAGATTTAATATGGGATCCGGACCGGTATATTAATATCATGCTGTATAATTTCAGCGATGCAGGGATTTTGGGTATCTCTGAATTTCCTTATACTGTGGCTCCTGATTATTTGGAAGGATGTGAACAGTGGACGGGTGGAGTACCTACTCAAGATCAGCTGGTATCTCCGCGGTGTGTTTCTATAAATAACCGGTATATTTATGAAGATAACTGTCCGCTGACTCCTGAAACTCCGGATGGAAATGCAAATTATGTAGCTGTTACTATTGCTCATGAGCTGGGGCACTATCTGGGATTGCGTCATGTATTTTCTGAAAATGAAACAGGAACAGAGTGCATAGACAGTGATTTGTGTGAAGATACTCCTACTTATAATAAGACGGCTTATAATAACCTGGTAAACTCAATTGGGGCTGCAGGTCTTCTTGAACATCTGGATGTGCTGATCACGCGTGAAGACTGTGTGCGGGGAACAGAATATAAGTCGACAAATATTATGGATTATGCTGTGTCTTATTCGAACACTTTCACTGCGAATCAGCGGGAAAGAGTACGATATATACTGGAAAAAGGAGCATTTGTTCCCGGTCCTAAGAATCGTGAAATATCGAATTCGACTCGTACTGCCGGTTCGGGTGAATTGCCACACCATGTAATGGAATGATTGATGTGTAAAATGAATTTTGAAGAAATATAAATTTTCCCTTTCTTATTCTCTTTGGGCCGCATTTCCATAAATGAGATGTAACGCCTGCTTGACCGTGAGGTTCGGTAAGAGAAATTTATAGCGGATACCATTGTTTTTAATCTCTCTTAAAAATGGTATCCGCTTCTTTTTTATAGAAAAAGTTCAGGCTGACGTGGTGTGCTGAATTTCTCGTGTAAAATAGCTGTAAACGGAGTGTTATAGATACGGGCTCCGTTAGGACATTCTTTTACACAGGCACAACAGCGTATACAGCGGTTTACATCTGTTTCGATATGGCTGCCGTCGTCGCTGATACGAATGGCATGGGTAGGACATACCTCTATACATTCTCCACAAACAAAGCAATCTTCATTGCAGACTGGAGCTGATGGCCTGGAAGCCTGTATCAGTTTATAAGGAGAAGTACCTTTTATAAAAAAAGATCCAATCAGCATAGACAATTTATCCCCCATAGCTTTTAACCGGCATCCTGCTTGCAGGGAAGGGGTCAGTGTGCTTAATGCTTCTGAATTCTGCATTGCTTTTTCCAGTTTTTTCAAACTGTCGGCTCCGAATGTGCGGGCTGTTTGTAAATCGGTCGCATCGGGGCGTCCGGCTGCAACAGGCATTTCGGCTGTGCTGTAACTGTGTTCTCCGATAAATGCTCCTGCCGAGAGAGGAGTGAATCCCAATGATGCTACTGTGTCACGCAGTTCCAACAGGGCATCTTCATAGTCGCGGTTACCATATACCACTACGACGATTGCCGGGGAGTTGTTACCTTTCAGGCGCTTGATGCGTTGTAAGGCAACCGGAGCAACACGTCCGCCATATACAGGTGCAGCAATGACTGTAAGTGAATCGTTTATTTCGATAGGTGAGTCACTTTCATCGAGTGTCAGGTCGGTTTCAATTCTTCTTCCCATACCAATTCCTTCGCCAATAGCACGTGCTATTTTAGCAGAAGTATGAGTCGGAGAGAAAAATACCAGATGATTGGTGCTAAATTCGTTCATAGGCTTTAAAAGTGAAAAAGTTAGTTGTAGTTCTTGCAAAAGATAAAGTTTTTTATATCGTTCTTCACACGATTTATTTGTACTTTTGCATCATTATGGAAGAACAATTCGACATACGTGATTATAAACCTACAGGAAAAGAACGGGATTTCGAGAATGCCCTCCGACCACTACAGTTTGGTGACTTCAGTGGTCAGGATAAGGTAGTCGACAATCTGCGTATCTTTGTCAAGGCAGCCAGGCTTCGTGCTGAAGCGCTTGACCATGTGTTGCTTCATGGTCCTCCCGGATTGGGAAAAACAACATTGAGCAATATTATTGCCAATGAACTGGGGGTTGGATTTAAAGTAACTTCCGGTCCTGTACTTGATAAGCCGGGTGATCTTGCCGGTGTGCTGACAAGTCTTGAACCGAATGATGTATTGTTCATTGATGAAATACATCGTTTGAGCCCGGTGGTGGAGGAGTATTTATATTCGGCAATGGAAGATTACCGGATTGATATCATGATAGACAAAGGTCCGTCGGCACGTAGCATTCAGCTGGACTTGAATCCGTTTACGCTGGTGGGAGCTACTACCCGCAGTGGATTGCTTACCGCTCCGCTCCGTGCGCGTTTCGGAATTAATCTCCATTTGGAATATTACGATGATGCGGTATTGTCGCGTATTATTTTGCGCTCGGCCAGTATCTTGGGTATTCCATGTGATGTAGATGCCGCAGGCGAGATTGCTTCGCGCAGTCGTGGTACTCCCCGTATTGCCAATGCCTTGTTACGTCGTGTACGTGATTTTGCTCAGGTGAAAGGTTCCGGAAGGATTGATGTGGAAATAGCTCGATATGCACTGGAAGCGCTGAATATTGACCGTTACGGACTGGATGAGATAGACAATAAGATACTTTGTACCATTATTGATAAGTTCAAGGGAGGTCCGGTAGGACTGACAACGATTGCTACGGCACTTGGGGAGGATCCCGGAACGTTGGAAGAAGTGTACGAGCCATTCTTGATAAAGGAAGGTTTTCTGAAGCGGACTCCACGCGGACGAGAAGTTACGGAGCTGGCTTATAAGCATCTGGGACGGAGTATATATAATAATGTAAAAACACTTTTTGATGATTAATTATGGTGTGTGCCATAACAGCGGCACACACTTTTATTTTTTATAGACTATGGCTGGACTGAAATCGTTAGCAAAAGATACGGCTATTTATGGATTGAGCAGCATTGTAGGACGTTTTCTTAACTATCTGCTTGTGCCGCTTTATACAGCAGTAATACCAGCATCGACAGGTGGTTACGGTGTGGTGTCGAATGTGTATGCATATACGGCACTTATCTTGGTCTTTCTGACATTTGGTATGGAAACAGGATTCTTCCGTTTTGCCAATAAGTCGGGTGAACATCCGGAAAAGGTATATGCCAATACGTTGATTTTTGTAGGTGGGCTTTCGCTGATTTTTGTTATACTGTGTATGCTGTTCCTGCATCCCATTTCCTCATTGCTGGAGTATCCCGACCATCCCGATTATATTGCGATGATGGTGCTTGTGGTTGCACTGGATTCATTTCAGTGTATTCCGTTTGCTTATCTGCGATACAAAAAACGTCCGATAAAGTTTGCATCTATCAAGCTGTTCAATATTATTGGTAATATTCTCCTGAATCTTTTCTTCCTCTTGTTGTGTCCGTGGCTGGATGTTCATGCCCATCAGCTGGTTTCATGGTTTTACCGTCCGGAATATCTGGTAGGATATATCTTTGTGTCGAATCTGATCATGTCGCTGGTACAGATGTTTTTCTTCATTCCGGAACTGAGAGGTTTTTCTTATCGTGTGGATAAAGTTCTGCTGAAACAGATGATTTCTTATTCATTCCCGATATTGGTTTTCGGAGTGGTGGGCATATTGAACCAGACGATTGACAAAATGATTTATCCATTCTTGTTCGATGACCGTCAGGAAGGGTTGGTGCAGCTTGGAATATATAGTGCTACCAGTAAAGTGGCTATGATAATGGCTATGTTTACCCAGGCTTTCCGTTATGCTTACGAACCCTTTGTCTTTGGTAAAAACAAGGAAGGAGATAACCGTAAGATGTATTCGGCAGCAATGAAGTATTTCTTTATCTTCTCCTTACTGGCTTTTCTTGCTGTGATGTTTTATATGGATATACTTCGTTATATGGTAGCGCGTGATTATTGGGAAGGACTGAGTGTAGTAGCTATCGTAATGGGGGCAGAAATATTTAAGGGTATTTATTTTAACTTGTCTTTCTGGTATAAACTGACGGATGAAACACAATGGGGAGCATATTTTTCAATCATCGGATGTGCGGTAATTCTGGCATTGAATATATGGTTGGTTCCGACTTATGGATATGTCGCTTCTGCATGGGCATCAGTGGCCGGTTATGGAGTAATAACCTTGTTGTCTTATATTATCGGACAGAAAAAATATCCGGTCAGCTATCCTTTAAAGGATATGGCTGTTTATCTGATACTGGCTGCTGTTTTATTTGTTCTTTCTCAGGAGGTTATAATATCTAATGTCGGATTAAGATTAGTGTTCCGTACCTTATTATTGTTGATGTTTATCGCCTATATATTAAAAAAAGATTTACCTTTGAAAACAATCCCTTTTGTGAACCGTTTTGTTAAATAAAACACAGTTTTAGGTTATGGAAAGAGATAAAAAATTTATTATCAGGAAGTTTTTTAATGAATATCTGGACTTGAACCGTAGCAAGGAAGATGAACAGGTGACTGTTGATTCCATCCGGAATGGGGTGGAGTTTAAAGGTACAAACTTGTGGGTACTTATTTTTGCTACTTTTATTGCTTCACTTGGGTTGAATGTGAATTCTACGGCGGTAATTATCGGTGCAATGTTGATATCTCCGCTGATGGGACCGATTATGGGAGTAGGACTTGCTGTCGGGTTGAATGACTTTGAGCTGATGAAACGTTCATTGAAAAGTTATCTGGTGGCAACTTTGTTTAGTGTAACTACCGCAACGATTTATTTTTCATTTACTCCGCTTGATGAAGTTCAGTCGGAGCTGCTTGCGCGTACATCACCTACTATCTATGATGTGTTTATTGCTCTGGTAGGTGGTCTGGCTGGTATTGTAGCATTGGCTACAAAAGAAAAAGGAAACGTGATTCCGGGAGTTGCCATTGCTACGGCGTTGATGCCTCCGCTTTGTACTGCCGGATTTGGACTGGCAACAGGCAACCTGCTTTATTTCTTGGGAGCTTTTTACCTTTATTTTATTAATTCTGTTTTTATCAGTCTGGCTACTTATATAGGAGTGCGGGTAATGCATTTCCAGCGTAAGCAGTTTGTTGATAAGGTAAGAGAAAAGTTGGTCCGGAAATATATCATCGGTATTGCAATTGCTACCATGTGTCCGGCCGTTTATCTGACATATAACATTGTACGTGAAACGATTTATCATTCTTCTGCTAACAACTTTATTACTTCTGAACTCCAATTTCCGGATTCTCAGATTCTGAATCGTGAAATCTCATTTGACAAACGGGAGATTAAAGTGGTATTTATCGGAAAGGAAGTTTCAGAGGAACAAATACAGAATGCGCGGAATAAACTTGCTGATTATAAGCTGGATCAGACAAAATTGGTCGTTTTTCAGGGAGTTAATGGAGCCGGTGCGATGGATATAGGAAATATCAAGTCGATGGTAATGGAGGATTTTTATAAAAATAGTGAGAAACAGCTTATGTCACAACAGGCTGCACTTGACTCACTGAATCGTTTGTTACCAGATTTTACAGGTTCGAACTTGATGAATGAGAAGATGGGGCAGGAGATTAAGGTTCTTTTCCCATGTATAAAAACAATTTCTGTTTCAAAGAGTCTTCAGCTTCGTGTAGACAGTCTTCGTATGGATACCTTAACTTATGCTTTTGTTGATTGCGACCGGACTCTTTCCAAACAAGAGAAAGAAAAAATGTTGGAATGGCTTCAGGCACGCACAGGAACGAAAAAGCTTCGTCTGGTTGTAGAATAGTAGAAGTATAACTGATATAGAAGCCCGCCCTTGACACACAAGTCAATCGGCGGGCTTTTCAAATATTTATCGTATGAATTTTTATTTTTTGCGCTTACTTCGTTTCGCCCAGCCTTCTTCTGCAAAGTCCGGCTCTTCACCACGCAAAGGACGATTGTCATTTTGGAAGAACTGTTTCCAGTCATCTTTCTTCTTAGGACCACGTGCGGCGGTATAGCCTCGTTCTTCACGGCTAGGTTTATCTTTTTTCTTTTCTGCGGATTTGGTTTCTTTTTTCTTGGTTGTTTTTTCTTCTCTTACGCTTTCCTTACCACGCTTTTTACCACTTTTATCGCTTTTTCCCGTATTTTCTCCAGCTATTTCTACAATAACCTTACGACCTTTGTTCAGGGTTACCTTATTCAGTGCTTTCATTACCATCGATGCCTGACTTTCTACAACTTCGAAGAAAGAGAAATTCTGCATGAGATCGATTCTACCAATCTGAATATGCTCTTTTTTCAAGTTGCGGTTTATCAGCTCAATGATCTGATTGGCATAGAAGCCATCGGTCTTTCCTAAATTCAGGAACAGACGGGTATAGCCTTTTTCAGCCTTGCGTGCCACTTTTTCACGGTCGCTTCCACGATCTTTCCGTTCTTTAGCTTCATTGCTCTTTTCGTTGGCTTTAGGCTGTTCTATTTCCGGAGCATTTTTGTAGTATTCCAGGAAGCGGTTAAATTCCATGGATACCACTCGCTTAATCAGGTCTTCCTTGCTTAACCATTCCAGTTTTCGGTAGATTCCTGGTAGAAAAGCTTCTATTTCGTCTTCGTTAACCTTAACTTTTTCGATGTCATCAATTACCTTGATAAGCTGTTGTTCGCAAATCTCTTTTCCGCTAGGCAGTGTGCTTATTGTAAATTTCTTGTTGATAATGCGTTCTATCTCACGCATTTTACCTTTCTCACGCAGGTTGATGATAGCGATAGATATACCTGTCTTTCCGGCACGTCCGGTACGTCCGCTTCGATGTGTATAACTTTCTGTATCATCAGGAAGAGCATAATTAATGACATGAGTCAAGTCATTTACATCCAGTCCACGTGCAGCTACATCGGTAGCAACCAACAGTTGCAAATAGCGCTGACGGAACTTCTGCATGACCAAGTCACGTTGTGCCTGACTTAGTTCACCATGTAAAGAGTCGGCATTATAGCCGTCCTGAATCAGCTTGTCGGCAATCTCTTGAGTTTCTTTACGGGTACGGCAGAAAATAATACCGTAAATCTGTGGATAATAATCGACAACTCGCTTTAATGCCAGGTATTTATCTTTTGCATGTACGATGTAGGCGATATGATGTACGTTTTTGCTTCCTTCATTCTTTGTCCCGATTGTGATTTCTTTGGCATTATGCAAATAAGTTTTAGCAATACGGGCAATCTCCGGACTCATGGTAGCTGAAAACATCAAGGTGTTACGATCTTCTGGAACTTGCTCCAGAATAGCGTTGATGCTGTCGGTAAATCCCATGTTCAGCATTTCATCGGCTTCATCCATTACCACATCGCGGATAGTTTCCAGGCGTGCAACTTTACGCTCCATTAAGTCTATCAAACGTCCTGGAGTAGCTACGATAATGTGTACACCTTGTTTCAGACTACGTATCTGGCTTTCAATAGAAGAGCCTCCATATACGGGGAGAATTTTTAAGTCGGTGATGTATTTAGAATAATCAGTCAGATCGCCTGCTATCTGTAAGCAAAGCTCTCGTGTAGGACAAAGCACTAGTGCTTGGGGGATTCGTTTCGTTACATCGATTTTTTGTATCAGCGGCAGACCAAATGCGGCTGTTTTTCCGGTTCCGGTTTGTGCCAGAGCCACTACGTCGTTGCGGTTTCCTAACAGATACGGTATAACTTCTTCTTGTACAGGCATGGGATTTTCATAACCCATTTCCTCGATTGCCTGGCGTATTTCTGCGGAAACGCCGAGTTCTTCAAATGTCTTCATTTATTTCAAATATCTAATTCGGCTGCAAAGATACGGACAATTAATGGATTATCGGCTATAAGAATTGTTTATTCTTTACTATTTGACAGCCTTTTACCGGAAGAGCTTTACTCTTCCGGTCTGTATTCTAATATATCTCCCGGCTGGCAATTGAGTTCTTTGCAGATTGCCTCCAAAGTAGAAAATCGGACAGCTTTGGCTTTTCCTGTTTTCAGAATGGAAAGATTGGCGGGAGTAAGGTCGATTTTTTCGGCAAGTTCTCCCAGCGAAATCTTTCGTTTCGCCATCATTACATCAAGGTTTACTATAATCGGCATACTGTTTATTGGTTGTTTAGTCTTTTCCACCATTTGGTATAACGGTGGGTTAATTTATAATAGGCAAAAGCTCCGGCATAAAGCCATATTAAGCTTGCAAATATACGCAGAAACCTGTTCTCCAAAAGTGGATAGAAGGTGAGGAAGCAAATCAATTCTAATACGAAGAGTGTGGCTAGAAAACTTATAATAATGTAAATGGCCGCCATCGGGCGTGAATAATTGCTTTTCGGTTTCATAGGCGATATATGGTTATATGGTTAGATCGTTTTCTTCTTTAATCTTGACGGCTGTGGCAAAAATCTCTGTAAGTAATACGATCAGGATGACTGACTCCCATTGCAGGGGTATCGGGGTGACACCCGTTACTTGATAACCTGGCAGGGATACTTGCGCGAGAACTGCCTGCTCGATGCTCCAGTCTAATAAAAACGAGAGGGAAGTGACTGCTAACTGGCCGTAAGCTATCCAGCGAAGCCATCGGATGTTGCGGCGGGAAAAAATATCTTGTCGTGTGATACATATCAGTACACGTATCAGACAGTAGACACCATAAACAGATAATACGATGACTCCCAAAGCTGAAAATATTATAGTGATTAGCATTGTCGGAGTTTCTTTGATCAGACAGGTAACTTCTGAAACCTGATAGGGCGCTTTTACAGTTTTACCGGGTAATTGTAAATTCAGACTATCACTTGGAGTGGAGATAGGAGTAACTCTTATTTCTGCCCTAAATCCGTGTGAATCTGCTTGTGTGTCGTAAGTAGAGCTCTTTTGTCCATCTTCAAATCCTTGTTTGAAATCATTAAAATTACTGCCTATGGCAAAATAGAGATTTAGAGCTAAGGCAAAAATGGCCAATATACCTAATATGCTGAGATGTTTCATAAATTCGGGGTATTATTCGATTGTACTTGTGGGTTGTTCTTCTCTCCATGTTGCAGGTTGTGGAAGTTGTTTTTGGATGTACTTGATACATACGAAAGTAAGTATCGCTCCTGCAACAGCCATGAGTGCGGCTCCTTCGAGACCGTAGGTAGAAACCATTGTGGCATTCGGATCATCGGAAAGCCAAAAGCTGAAAACAGCAGTACTATTGTTGACGAAGTGCATCAATATGCCGGGAAGCAGACTACCTGTATGATAATAAATCCAGCCTAAGGCCAGACCTACCACGAAAGCGAAAGGAGCTTGTACCCAGTTGCCATGTACGATACCGAATATCAGTGACGATACAACGATGGCCCAAAGCGGTTTCTTCCATTTGCGCAGCAGGTGTCCTTGGATGGCTCCGCGGAATAATAGCTCTTCTACAACAGGAGCCATGATGGTGATTGCCACGACTCCCAGTGGATGTTGCATCATCATAGCGAAAATTTCCTGCATGTTATTGGGCAAGTCGGCCAGCTCGTTCAGGTAATTGCTCCACAATCCCATACCTACAATTAATAGGATAGCGGCAATCAGAACTTTACCGGAATTATAATACGCCCAAGTCTTTCGGTCGAGTGGTACATATTTTCCCACTATCAGATGGATACCTACAGCGGCTGTAGATAGAACCTGTGCCAGTAAGATGAGGGTGATGTAAGTAGAGTCGGTAGATTGAGGTAATTCTGTGGTATGATGGAAGATCATATATCCGCACAGAAAAACTCCCATGAATGCCAGTTGGTAGGCAAAGTAGTATAGCAATAATTTGATGGTGCGTCCCATAATAATTGAATTTTAGTTATTTGTTATTTTCACTTATTCCGCAGGCGGATGAACGGCTATAATAAGTCAATAAAGTATTCGAACTGTCTACATAATAAACACTTTGTTGGCGGTTACGCTCAAAGTTACAAAAAAGTTTGTTCCATTCGGCATAATCCATGATACATATCGAGTCGTTCGATGTAATAGTGAGCAGATAGGCCGGTGTCCACATCTGTTGTTGCAAATTCCATCGATATGCTTTCTTCTCGGTCAGTCGTCCTTGTTCGTCGTACTGGTACTCGTATTTCCATTTTGGAGTAAGTGTTTTGCCGTCCTCATTCAGGGTAGAAACAATCAAACCGTTGTCTGTTTCTCCATAAATGAAAGTTCCTTTTGCGTTTGCCTTTGTGACTGTCAGTGTCATCAGGGTGAAGAGGCTTGCCATAGCTGCTTTTCTTAATAATGTCTTTTTCATAATTGCATCGTGTTTGTGGTTCTTAATTATTTTTCTGTGTTAGCTTTCGATAAATATTTATCGTTTTTCGATATGCAAATGTAGATATTATTTTTTAATAACAAAAGAAAATCAGAAAATATTTATCGAAAAACAATAAATATTTTCTGATTTATGATGAGGATGTTTTGGATAAGCCTTTTTTGAAGGTATAAAGAAGTTTTCAAAAGTACGGTAAGTGTATATCAGCAGATAATTGTTATATTTACAAAAGTATTAATTTCGTTAATCAATAGAGATATTATGAAGAAACTTATTCTGTGTGTTATGATCTGTCTGTTTGGCGTGGGATTTTCTTTAGCCCAAACATTGACTTCACCCGACGGAAATCTGGTTATGGATTTTCATTTGTCGGCTGACAAAACTCCGGTTTATTCATTGAAGTATAAAGGAAAGGATGTAATAAAAGAAAGCAAGATGGGCTTTCAGATACGTCCATCGTTCGATTTCAGCAAAAATTTCCGTATTGTAGAAACAAAAGAGGATGCTTCCGATACGACTTGGAATCCTGTATGGGGGCAGAATAGTGTTATTCGTGATAATCATAAGGAATTGTTTGTTGCCTTGGAGCAAGAAGGTACAGGATGGTTGCTGAATATCCGTTTCCGTTTGTTCGATGATGGATTAGGGTTCCGTTATGAGTTCCCGGTACAGAAGGAATTGCGCCATTTTACTATTAATGAAGAAGTAACAGAATTCCAGTTGGCCGGTGATCATAAGGCATTCTGGATTCCGGCTGACTATGATACTAATGAGTTTCAGATAACGACTTCTAAACTGTCGGAGGTTCCGCAGTTGATAGACAAGGCACGTGATGAGGCTTTGGCCTGTAAATCGCCTTCACCTAATCTTGCTGTACAGACACCCTTGATGCTGAAGTCGGATGACGGACTTTATATCAACATTCATGAGGCTGCCTTAGTTAATTATCCAGCTATGCACCTGAATTTGGATGCACAGACTTTCCTGATGAGTTCACACCTTACTCCCGATAAAAACGGAACAAAGGGATACATTCAGACAGGTAGTACCAGTCCGTGGCGTACGATTATTGTAAGCGATGATGCTCGAAATATTCTGGCTTCGAATTTGATTGTAAACCTGAATGAGCCTTGCAAGTTGGAAGATACTTCCTGGATTAAGCCAACCAAGTATGTTGGTGTTTGGTGGGAGTATTTTACAGGTGGAGGTTCTACATGGGCTTATACTGATACGCAAGATATCGTAATCGGCAAAACTGACTATACTAAGTTGAAACCGAACGGACATCATGGTGCCAATACGGCTCATGTGAAAGAGTATATCGATTTTGCTGCGAAAAATGGTTTTGATGCAGTATTGGTAGAAGGATGGAACGAAGGCTGGGAAGACAATTACGCTTATGCCAAGGAATTTATATATAGTTTCACTAAAGCTTATCCGGATTTTGATGTGAAAGAGCTTCAGCGTTATGCTGCATCAAAAGGAGTAAAAATTATTATGCATCATGAAACAACCTCATCGGTTGCCGATTACGAACGTCAGATGCATGATGCATTCCGCTTTATGAAAGAAAATGGTTATGATGCTGTAAAGACCGGTTACGTAGGTCCTATCATTCCGCGTAGCGAACATCATGACGGACAATGGATGGTGAACCATTATAATCGAGTAGCAGAAACAGCGGCACAATATCATATTATGGTTAATTCACACGAGGCTGTACGTCCTACTGGTATGTATCGTACATATCCTAACTGGATAGCTCAAGAATCAGCACGTGGAACGGAATTTGAGTCCTTCAATGGAATCCGTCTGGATCATCAGACTATCTTGCCATTTACCCGTTTGATGGGTGGTCCGATGGATTATACTCCGGGAATCTTTGAAGGTGATCTTTCTGTTTATGGCTCAAACAAAGCAAAATTAGGTACTACATTGGTTAAACAGCTTGCACTTTACGTAACGATGTACAGTCCGCTTCAGATGGCAGCCGATTTATATCAGAATTATGAAAAATATCCAGATGCTTTTCAGTTTATTAAAGATGTAGCTGTGGACTGGGATAATACATATATTCTGGAAGCAGAACCGGGTGATTATATCACTATTGCCCGTAAGGCAAAAGGTAAGAACGAATGGTATATTGGTGGAATTACTGATGAAAACAGTCGTGAAGCCGTTATTGATTTGAGTTTCCTTCCGGCTGGAAAGAAATATCAGGCAACTATTTATGCCGATGGAAAAACAGCTGACTGGCGTACAAATCCAAAGGAATATGTGATTTCTACAAAGAAAGTAACTAATAAGACAAAATTGAAACAACGTCTTGCTCCGAGTGGAGGTGTAGCTGTCAGCATTAAGGAATTGTAATTTGTTATCATAGTTTTTGTAATCCCCGATTTCTTTAAATAAAAAGATGTCGGGGATATTTTTTGTCTTAATACCTGAATAATTCCTTAACTGTGCAGTAGCAAGCGGGATACTGTTTCACGGTCTGTATTCAGTTGGGTAATCAGTTTTTCCAGACTATCAAATTTTTGTTCTTGACGGATAAATTCGATAAACTCTATCCGCATATGATGATTATAAATATCGCCTGAAAAATTGAGTATATGAACTTCAATACTTAGGTTGGATCCATTGTCAACTGTTGGACGATGGCCGATATTCAGCATGCCGGCATAACGTACTTCGTCAATATACGCATATACAGCATATACACCTTCTTTGGGAATCAGTTTGTCGGGGCAGGAGGGGAGAAGATTGGCTGTAGGAAAGCCTAACTTGCGTCCTACTTTATATCCGTCCACGACAGTTCCATCCAGGTAATAGTGATAGCCTAAATAATGATTTGCATGTTGTATATCACCGTCTTTTAAAACCTTGCGTATGACAGACGAACTGATAGACACTCCATCTTCTATCAATGCTTGTGCGCGAATTACTTCTATACCCAATTCCTTTCCATATTGGCAATAATCATCGAAACCTTCGCAGCGGTTGTGCCCGAAGCGATGGTCATAACCAATAACCAAAACACGGACATTAAAACGTTCTCGGAGTAATTGCATGAACTCACGTGCAGAAAGCAGTGACAGTTCTTTGGTAAATGGTAGCATGATGCAGTAATCCGCTTCCGTTTGCTGGATGAGAGCTGTCTTTTGAGGCAGACAAGTAAGCCATTGAGGACGGTAACTACTTTGCATAACCTGACGTGGATGTATCGGAAAGGTTATGAGAGCACTGTGGAAGTTTCTTTGCCGGGCTTCTTTGCAAACCTGTTTGATGAGGAAACGATGGCCGCGGTGTAGTCCGTCGAAACAACCTATAGTTGCTACGCAAGGTAAAAGTGTCTGCTTAATCTCGTCTGTTATGATTTTCATGTAGGATTTTATTTAAATAAATCGCCAAGATCAGTTCCTGGTGTGTAGTGGGCTACCTGTATACCTGTTGAGGCAGCTGCCTGACAATTGACTTCCGCATCATCAATAAACAGAGTTTCTTCCGGCTGAAGCTCTGCTTCTTGTAAGGCAACTTGGAATATCGCGGGGTCAGGTTTCGACAGATGCATACGATATGAGAGGAAAATACGTTCAAAATATGTTTTATAGTCCTTTCCGTTATGGCAGAAAGCTTGTCTGGAACCATATTTCCAATGAAGTTCATTTGTATTGCTTAATAAGAATAGCCGGTAGCTTTTGCTTAATTCAGCAAGCAGATGGAGCTTCTCTTCAGGAATTGTAAGCAGTTCCATATTCCACATCCGATCAGTTTCCTCATCGGTAAGCGGTTGGCTGATGTACTTACGTATGGCTGCACGAAATTCAGGGGTACTTATATTTCCACATTCGTAATCGCGGAAAAAGCCCAGTTCATTAGTCCCTGTCAGCAGATTGCGTACATTGACTGCTCCCGCCTGTTCGAAGGCGCTGATACACCCTTCTAGATTCAGGTCTATCAATACGCCTCCCCAGTCGAAGATGATATTTTTTATTTGCTTATTCATTTTATAACCAATGTTTGTGACATCGATTTATTTGTTCCCCAGGCGTTTGATTCCTCTCCATATTTCCCCTATCCATAAAACAAATGATGTACCTCCGATGATATACAGCCATTCGTTTAAAGGAAGAGGCTCAGTACGGAATACTTTGCCGCCAAAGCTGACGATGAGTATCTGGCCTACAAGAATAATGATAGCGACACTTAGCATTCCTAAAGCATGGCTGGCATCCTTGAAGATTGAATGGTTAGTGCCGAATACACTTGCATTGAACAGGTTCCAGAACTGCAACATCACAAATATGGTGAAAAAGACTGTCAGATGATGTGTGTCCATTCCACCTGGGAGATTTTTGAAGTAGACCAGTAATCCCATCAGAATAGCAAGGAAGCCTAAGCCTACACCAAAGATATTATTACGCATAGCAGGGGTGATGATGAAATCTGTGCGACGGCGAGGCTTTTCGTTCATTACATCCATACTTGGTGAGATGGAAGCAAGAGCCATAGCTGCGAATGTATCCATAATCAGGTTTACCCAAAGCATTTGCGTTACGGTAAGTGGCAAGGCTGTTCCGAAGAATGCACCCAGCAATACACTTAACAATGCAACAACATTGATTGTAAGCTGGAATACGATAAAGCGCTGGATATTCTTGTAGAGCGAACGTCCCCACATTACAGCAGTTGCAATGCTGTGGAATGAATCATCCAGCAATGTGATGTCACTGGCTTCTTTTGCTACAGATGTTCCTGTACCCATTGACAATCCTACTTGTGCGTGATTTAATGCAGGAGCATCGTTGGTTCCATCTCCTGTTACTGCTACGACAGCTCCTTTTTGTTGTAACAACTGTACTAAACGCTGCTTATCCATAGGACGTGCGCGACTCATTACTTTCAGATCGAGTACGCGTTCAAGGGCTTCTTCATCGCTTAATGCAGCAAATTCAACTCCGGTAATACGGTTGCGCTCTGTATCTTCAGGTTGCCAAAGACCAATTTGGCGTGCAATTTCTGTAGCTGTTCCCGGAGTATCTCCTGTTACAATCTTTACTCCAATACCAGCGGACTGGCATTTTTTTACAGCATCGGGTACGTCTGGGCGAATCGGGTCGCTGATTGCAAAGATTCCCAAGAAAGTCATACCGCCTTCGCCGACTAGTTCTGCACAGTCGTCAGAAGCGTTTTCCGGAATAACTTTATAAGCTATACCAAGTGTACGCATAGCTTTATTCTGGTAAGCCAGCAACTGTTCGTTATACTTATCAATCTGAGCTTTATCCAGGTTACATTTGCCCATTACAATCTCTGGGGCACCTTTGATGTAGAGTATCCGTTTTTTTCTGAATCGGCGAATCTACTAATGTAGCCATGTATTTGCGTTCCGTAGAAAAGGTCAATTGGTTAATGACTTTAGCCTCTTCACGCAGTTTCATGTAGTTCTGTCCTTTACCATTTAACCAGAGTAAGAGAGCTATTTCGGTAGGGTTTCCACGCCCGAAGGTTTTTCTCCTTCCACCTTTTCTTCAAGGAATGCAGTAGAGTTGGCAGCTATTCCTTCCGCTATCAGTTCAGGCTGGCTTTCATCGACCTGTGCCTCGTATACTTGCATCAGATTTTGTGTAAGAGTTCCTGTCTTATCTGTGCAGATAACAGTGATAGCACCCATTGTTTCACAAGCATGCATTTTTCGTACTAAGTTGTTCGTTTTCAGCATACGTCGCATGTTGAGGGCAAGGCTGAGCGTCACACTCATCGGCAATCCTTCTGGGACAGCTACAACAATCAAAGTGACAGCCATCATGAAATATTTCAGGACAATACGTGCTATTTCTAGCCATTGATGCCAGTCAGTAACTTCTGTTACCGTGAGATACTGGTATAAATCTTTGCTGGTGAATATGATAAAGGTCAGTGCTGCGATTGTAAACCCTGCTTTACCTATAAGGTTTGCTAATTTGGTAAGCTGAATATTCAGTGGTGTTTGTTCCTGACTTTGTTCTGTAGACTGACGGGCTACTTTACCGATTTCTGTAGCATCTCCAACACGTTCTACGCGCATGATACCATGTCCGTCTGTAATGGTCGTACCACGCATCACAGAATTCGAGGGGTATGTTGCTTCTTCGTCAAAGTGGGCTTCATCGGTTGTTTTATTTACCATTAACTCTCCGGTCAGTGTCGATTCGTTGACTTGCAAAGAAACAGCTTCCACCAGCATTCCATCGGCAGGAACTTCTTCTCCGGTATTTAGGATGACGATATCTCCTACAACAATATCTTTACGCGGTATTTCCTTTATCTTTCCATTACGAATTACTGTTACGGGAGTTTCTTCGCCCACGGCATTCAGCAAATCAAATTTTTTATTGGCATCGTATTCAAAATAGAATCCAATTCCAGTTGCCAGAAAAATAGCAAAAAATATACCAATTGTTTCAGCATATTCATTCTCAATAATTGAAATGATAAGTGAAAAAACTGCTGCAACTAATAATACTCGGATAACAGGATCCTGAAATTTCTCCAAATAAAGTTTCCATATGGAGGGACGTTTGGGAGGAGTTAATAGGTTTACTCCATTTTTTTCACGGCTCGCAATGACTTCCTGGTCGGTAAGTCCGGTCAAATGAGATTCATTTGTGTTTTGTGACATAATGCCTAGTTATTAATTGATTAAGTAGCACAAAAATACAATATATATTGATATGCCTATATATATTTGTTTTTTTTATAAAAAAATCCTCTTAAATGTTGCAAGTTTCAAGCTAATCTATTACTTTTGCACTCGGATTTAAGGGATTACCTTAATATCGGACTTGTAGCTCAGTTGGTTAGAGCAACAGACTCATAATCTGGAGGTCCCTGGTTCAAGCCCAGGCTGGTCCACATTAAAAATCAAGCAGTTACGAATTTCGTAGCTGCTTTTTTCTTGCTCTTGCGTAAACAATGCGTAAACAAACTGTTTGAGTTGGTTATGTTTACGCATAGAACTTCTGTGAAACTCCATGCAATCCTATATCATGTTTATCAAGGCAGGTAGTCAATGTGCTCATACATGACGGTTAAATAAATTCAAATATATCCTATTTGCATCTGATTTATAGAATAATATTGTAGTTTTGTACTGCATAATGCATTTGTGGCAAGCCATGACCATTATAGTGCTCTTTCTTGAAAAAGGAAAGTGAGTTTGCCTAACCATCGTGGGAGGGTTATCCCATTCCGATGAATCAATGCGTAGAGAGAATGCCAGTCGGAGGGTGTTCTACGACAAACGAAACGCGAGAGTTGCTTCAGGGGTTGAGACCGATAGGCATAAGCCCGGCTACCAGTCAGCGACAGAAGACAACGAGATTGCACCGCTGCATATAACAACAATGTTTTTATCCACCTAAGGATAGGGACTTAGTGGTTATATGCAGCGTTTTGTGTATGTATGCCTCACATTGCAAAGCGTCTGTGTTCAGAGGTTATGTTGAACATAAACAATGAATGCAATGGAAAAACTGACAAAGTCCATGTCCCTTTTCAAAGAACGGAATTGTTCTGTCTCTATCGTGTTGGATTCACGCACTCGCAGAAAGAATGCGTATGAGTTCCCTTTATCCCTACGTTTCACAATTGACCGCAAGTTCTTTTATCTTACAGTTGGAAGTTCTTTTACTGAGAAAAAGTTTTCGGACATCTGCAATGCGACTAAATGCAAGAGCGAGAACTACAAACTTCAAAAGGAATGGAAAGATACCATTACTCCCAAATACAAGGATATTCTGACGAACCTGAACAAGGGCGGTATCCTGACATTTGAAATGGTACGTCAATGTATCATGGGCGAAGGAGTGGTGCTTTTTAATGAGGACACAACAAAGGCTCAATCCTTTGTTAGTGTATGGGAGCAAGTCATTCACGAACTACGCACAGACGACGGTGGAGTGCGTTTTACCACAGCAGAGAGCTATGAGTGTTCGCTCAAATCATTCAGAAAGATACTCGGAACAGATGTGGTCAAGGGATTCTGTATCAGTGCCGCAGAAATCCAGAAATGGAAAGAGGGGATGCACAATGGAGTGAAAGATGAAAATGGGGCAATCATTGGAAAAATCAGCGATACTACGGCAGGAATCTATCTGCGCTGTTGCCGTGCTGTATGGAATCGGTGCATACACGAGGGCTTCCTTAAAGATGTTCCTTACCCTTTCTCTAATAAGAAGGAGAAGGGGCTTGTAAGCATACCCAAGAGTGCGAAGCGCAAACAGAGTTTCTTGAACGTTAGTCAGATGACGGAACTCTACAATCTTTTTGTCTCGAAGAAATACCCCGAACACTGGTCGGAAGACTATGTGAAACGCGCACATTATTCATTGGGACTTTTCCTTGCCCAGTACCTGTGCAATGGCTTCAATATGGCTGATGCCGGACGATTGACTTACGATAATTACTATTATCAGACAGATGGCAAGGCTTTCCGTTTCAACCGAAAGAAAACTTCCCGAAGAAGTGCTGACGGTTCCGAGGTAATAGTTCCCATCATCCCTCCTTTACAATATGTGTTAGACGAAGTGGCGGCACCTCCGACTCGGGGCGGTCTGGTTTTTCCCCATATATTAAAAGGTGCGGAAACAGAAGAACTGCGCCGTAAATACACCATGCAAGAAAACTCAAATGTAAAAGACCGCATCATCAAGATATGCCATGAAGCACTGCACTGGGACAAGTCCATCCGTCCGTCCGGTACATGGTGTCGTCACTCGTTTGCCACCAACCTGCATAATGCAGGGGTAGATATGGATTATATCTCTGAAAGTATGGGGCATTCATCTTCCGAGCATGCAATCACCCAAATATACATTGAACATTACCCTCTGGAAATTCAGATGGAGAATAACTCAAAGCTGTTAAACTTGGAAGAATCTTCTGCAAGGGATGTGTTGTTGGCGAAACTGGCAAGTATGTCCACGGAAGAATTGGCCAAATTGTTTACACGATAATACGACTTTGAAGATGATAAATTTCATAGAGAAAATAAGTGACTACTTCAAGAGGAAAGATCACGCAGATATGGCTATTCATGCATGGAAATCAGCTCATGAAGAGTCGTATGCCGATTTCTGTAAACGCATGGACGCTGTAGGCAAGGGGAACTTATCTGTTTTGATGGATATATACCAGATGATGCGGGATTGTACACCGTCCGAAGCCTTAATGCTGTATAACTGGCTTTCTGATTTCATGAATGGCAAAGATGTACAGAATATAGCCGATCAACAGTGGGCTGGTAGATATACAGATATTATAGCCCAATGTATCACTAACAAACGGCTGTGGATAGGTATCAATGTAAAAACGGGCACAGTAGAGTTACTCACATCTCCAAAGTCAGAACTACTGATGGTTCGTTCTGAAACACCTATTGAAATTTGGAACCGTCTGCCACAGGAAACGAGAGCCTATTTGACAGGACAGTTGGATGTACTCATAAGGAATAGTAAAGGATGCTATCTGATGAGCAAACTGGAAAGAAAGATGGTGTACCAATCCCTGACGTACATCTTACGAATCATTATCCTTTCTCATGCTGTTTTTGTTGGTGGGCTAATGGCTAATCTGTATGATTATGTGATGGAAAAGAAAGAAACATTGGCTTATTGTATGTATTATTTCGTGGTATTTGACCATGGTCTTTCACGTATGGCCAAGTTACTTGACTGCCTGTTGAACAATGGTGAGGTTGATAATGGCGACATGATTTTGATTAAATCATGCGTTGCTGCTCTTGTAACTCAAAGCATCGAAATGGGGACTGAAAGCAAAGCCGGATGGGAAGATGCTGTGGAAACCTGTAATCCAGAAATATGGAAAGAAGTGATGTTTGCCTTGCGAAAAGTAAAAGGCAGACGGGGAAATCGAAAGGTAGTACAATCACTGGATGATATTCTTACAGGAGATAAGGTGCATATCAAGCAGGGAATCCGTCTTTTTCTTGAAGAGAACACTGAGGACATAAGCCTTGCCTACCTGTTGAAAGCATTGGTAAAAGCAGGAATGGTGAAAGCCTCTATAAGATACATGACATTCCATCGTGCCATAGAGCAGTTCTCCCAACGACATTACGGACACGATATACCACAGAAACGATATGGTGAAATCAAGGATATGACTTTGAACTCGCCTCAGAGAGGAAGCAGTTATACCAAGGCAAAACGAATAATAGACCGATGGTCGGAGTATTTTATCAATAACGGGTAGTTGGAAAATCCAGCTATCCGTATTTTGTCCGCAAACATCTGTTGAAATACGGTCGGTAAAATTAAAGTGTAAATAAACCGACCGATACGCAGAGTTTCATACACCACCTTTGCTTGTGAAATCGGTTTCACAGAGTTGAACCGAGGCTTAAATTATTCAATAATCAAACAAGTAAAGACATGGAAGAAAACTTCAATCTCAACCAGCTACTTCAGAAGCCCATCGCCATGATGACGGGCGAAGAACTTTGTTTTCTTATCACCAAGAGTGTGGAAGCCAGCGAAAAGCCCACTATCCAAACAGCATCCAAAGGCAATTACTATGGGATAGAGGGGATTGCCCGTATTTTCGGATGTAGTGTCCCCACTGCCAACCGCATCAAAAAGAGCGGCATCATAGACAAGGCTATCACACAGATAGGACGAAAGATTGTGGTGGACGCAGACCTTGCGCTGTCTTTGGCAAAGGAATCAGGTGGAATCCGTATTAAAGAGCAGTAGTATGGATGGAATTTGGAAACAGCAGCTGACAACAGACAGCTACGGGAATCCTGTCCGTTCCATCAGTAACCTTAGACTCATTTTTACATCGGACGAAAATTTGAGGTTGATAAAGTACGATACCTTTTGTCAAGACGATGTATGTTTCAGCCCTTTGTTCCGAAATGTTAATGGGAATAAGGTTGATGAGGAATCAGCAGGAAAGATACAAGACTATTTGGAAAGGACATATAGACTGCGTCTGACACAGAATAAAGTCTTTGAGATACTGAAGACCACTTCTTCAGAACGAAGTTTTAATCCTGTACAGGAATTCATCACGCAAGAGACATGGGACAGACAGCCTCGTATAGCTACAACCATCATAGATTATCTCGGAGCTGAGAACAATCCGCTTGTCAGGGAACAGACAAAACTGTGGTTTGTGGCGGCTGTGGCACGTGTATTCTGTCCCGGTTGCAAGTTTGACAACGTACTGACCTTGCCCGGTCCGCAGGGTATCGGGAAAAGCACCTTTTTCAAGACCATCAGTGGAAAGTGGTTTAACGACTCGTTCTCTTTCGCCAGTGGCGATAAGGAGAAAGTAGAAACCATAACCAATGGCTGGATTATTGAAATCAGTGAGTTGAATGGTTTGAAACGGGCGAATGATGCAGAGGCAGCCAAGGCTTTTCTGAGCCGTTGCAGCGACTATATGCGTCCTGCCTACGGACATAAAGTGGTGGAGTTTATGCGACATAATGTCTTTGCGGCTACTACCAATGAGACAAACTTCCTGCAAGGAGACAATGGAAACCGCCGCTGGTGGATAATTCCAGTCAAAGGCAATGGTCATGTATCCGAATGGCTGGATACTCTACAATGCGCTGTTCCCCAACTTTGGGCAGAAGCATACGCCTATTATCGGCAAGGGATGAAACTTTACTTGACAACAGACATGGAATTTAAAGCCAACGAGATACAGGTGCAACATTCCAGCATCCTTGTTGACCCCATCATGGAAGATTTGGAGATGTTCTTGGAGCGTGAGGTACCCATGCAGTATGCAAGTTGGACCATTCCTACCCGACTGGCTTATCAAAAAGGGGCATACTCAGAGCCAAACTCAACAATGACTTCACTCAACATGGTTTGCGCCCGGCAGATTATCGAGGAAATGCCTAATGATTTGGTCAGACGCAATCCGTCCAAATACACTTCGCTATATATCAACCGCCTGATGTCAATGATTCCAAACTGGAAACGGAGCACTCAGGAGAAGGTCAAGGGCTTGCATCCTGCCTATTGCGACAAGACGGGGCGGACAAAACACCCGTGGGTGAGAGTGGGTACACCTAGTGAAAAAGCCTGTACCACATTACCAAGTGAACCGGATTTACCATTCTAAATTTCAAAATAAGGGAAAAGAAAAATATCATGTCCCTTTGTCCCTCTTTCCTTTGAAAAAGAATAAAAACAAAAAAACAGAGAAAAGAGAAAGTTACAGGATATGCTTTGGGACATGGGACAAAATAATTGAAAACATGAGAAAGGAAGAACTTATCAAACAACTGCAAGAATGTGCTCCGCTACTTGCAAATGCGGTCAGCCACATGGTAGAGTATATTCAAGACCGTTGCCCTGCGGCATATCCGAGCAAAGAACAGACCGAAGCTGTGAACGACTACCTGCACAGTGTACATGCTGATGGAGACGGTAGTATGTCAGAAAAGAATTGCGAACACCGCCGTATCGCCTCACAGAATATCACCATTGCCGCTATCCGCATATTGGACAGCCGACAACTTGACAGGCTGCAAAACGTGCTTGACCATATCGCATACGATAGGGAGTATTATATGCCGGAGAGAGGTTGCGGAATGCACCGTTGATTTTCTCTTTTGGCTGCACCATTTATAAAACACCTTCAAACAGACAGACGATGAAAACAAACTTGAATTATTGTATCGTGCTTTCGTCAGAGCAACTTTCGTATTTGGCAGGAAGCAAGTACGGCATTGACCGCATGAAGATTTTGCACCGACTTATTGAAGCGGCTGTATTGAAAGAAACAAAGTATGCCATCAAATGGTTTTTCCACGACCTTGCAAGTGGGGCAAGCCATCCTTTCTGAGGTGGATTTGTCCAGCAAGTTGGGCTATGACAAAAAGACCATATCCCGTGTGCTTGACAAGATGAACCAGTTGGGAATTGTCGCAACCACGCAGAGTAACCGAACAAGCGTCCACACGCTGAAATGTATATCAGCATGGATGCAAGAGGGCAACCGCATAGACAATCCTTTCTATGTCCGGCTGAAAGACTGACAAGATGAAAGAGAGAATGTGCCTGTTATACCAGAAGAAGGCGAACTGCTTTCCCTTTCTTCTTTCCCTTCTGTTTCAGTTCCTCCACAGCCTGCGGCAGAGGAAGAATCTGATGAGGGTATTCCGACAGATAATATGGCATAACCATATCGGGGAAGCTATGTGTCCGAAGTTGTTGTATATAGTATTGCAAGAAGTTCCTATGTCGCACAAATTCGCTCCGCTTATTCGTACCACATAGGCATATGCCGGCAGTCGCAAGCTCCCACCGTGCTGTCCCTTTTTAATTGATGTTTTACTCATAGCATAACAGAGTATGAAGAAAAAAAAGAATACAGACAAGAAAATCACAAGGCGCACCCTGCGGCTTGAAGCCAGAGTAACGGAACAAGAATACACCCAAGTGGCGGAACTTGCTAAGACCTGTGGTTTGTCTATGAGCGGTTATATACGGCGTACTGCTTTGGGGCAACACCCACGGCAACGGTTGACTAACCGTGAAGTGGAAGCTCTGTGCAGCCTGACGGATGCAAGGGGTGACCTTATCCGTATTGCGGCAGCTGTGAAATCCATTCAAGCGGATAAACGGGCAATCTATTTCAGCGATACCCGGTTTGTGGAGCAATGGATGAGAGCTGCTACTCAGCTTATCAATCGCTGGAGCCAGATAGAAAATTACCTTACTGAATAAATTCCCTCACCTATTATGATAGCAAAAGCCTCCACCATATCGCATGGCGCAAATGCCATAAGATATTCCGTCAACAAGGAGAAAGCAGATATAGTCAAAGCCAATCTCTTGCCCGATAATATCTCACCGGAAGCAATGTACGGACGGATGATGCTCGTACAGAGAAAGTTTGCCGAGAATATCAACAAGGGCAGACCGCTTGGCAGGAATGTAATAAGAATTGAGATTTCCCCATCCGAAGAAGAAAGCCGAGGATGGACAATGAATGATTGGGCAAGTTTGTCAAATGAGTTCATCCGTGTGTTTGATTCCATTGACCTCTCCGGCAAGACCAAACGGGCTTCCTCAAAGCAGACTAACCTCAAAGGTTCGCAATACATAGCCGCCCTGCATCGTGATTCCAAAAGTGGCATTCTCCATCTGCACATTGATGCCAACCGTGTGGACATGGAAGGCAGAATAAACGACAGCCATAAGATTGGTGAGAGGGCTGTCATGGCTGCGAATATCATCAACGAAAGACGCGGCTGGATGCAATCTGAAGAAATAGGCATACGGCATAGGCAAGAAATCTCAGTCTGTTGTATGGAGATACTTCGCAAGATGGACAAATTCAGTTGGAAACAGTATGAAGCAGAACTGACAAAACGGGGCTACAAAGTACATTTGCAAGAGAAAGAAAGTGGCGGTGTTTACGGTTATTCCATCAAACGCGGCAACTCCATTTATAAATCATCGGTGCTAGGTATAGGACGAAGCCTTACCCCATCAAAGATAGAGGCTACTTGGGCGAAACTCCATCCGCAGGAGAGGAAGTCCGAACCGACAAAACCTATTTCCCAACAAACACGGACAGCAGATATTACTCCTATTTCACAGCCTGTGATAAAGCACTACAATATAGCGACAGACGAATATCACAGTTACCATGTGGAGATACCCGAAGCGGCAGACAATATCATCCGACAGAATTGTTCTTTGGAGGAAGCACATCCATTAGCTAAACTGGAAGAAATACAGCACACGGCTCTTTTGCTCTTTGCAGGATATTTGGATGCTGCTACAAGTATGGCGACATCAAGTGGTGGTGGCTCTGATACAGGAGGTTGGAGAAGAGATAAGGACGAGGATGAACTTGAATGGGCGCGTCGTTGTGCAAGAATGGCAAACAGCATGTGTAAACGCAGAAAAGGACTTCACAGATAAATGAACCATTAAAAAGCAAGAATCATGGGAATTAGAAAATCAAACATCACTCCATCAATAAACGTTGATGATATGCTTAAGTCGGCTGAAATAAGCCATGAAATAGAGGCAGAGAAACAAGATGTCGACAAGCTACTTGTAGAAATACGTGAGGCGAAAGAGACTTTATTGAAAATCCAGCAAGACCTTCAGAATGTTATCAAAGCAGAGGATGATGTCACAGTGGCATTAAAGGCTGCTATTGATAGTTCCGACAATATCATCAACGGCATTTGCAATGCGATTGTAAAAGCAGAACGAAACACACAGTTCAAGGCTACTATAAAATCTGAGCATCTTGCTCAGCTTCAACAACTTTTAGATAAAGCTATCGAGACATGGAAGACCATGTTGGAAAATCATTGTTCCAAACAGGCAAAGATGCTAACTGAGCATGAGTTCAATATGCGCAAAATCCTCAGACGGAACGAGGGTATTTGGTTCTCTGACTTTTGGATGAAAGTCTTGGGGATATTTTGTTCGTTTACACAGTGACATTAGTGCTGGTTGCATATTGTGTTACATGAAACATCATGTGCAATGTAACAGACTGCTACCTGAATGTGTCATGGATTATTTAGAGGATAGTTGACAGGTAATCCTGAGCCTTATCCTATGTGTACAGGCTGGGTATTGAACCCAGCCTGATATTATTTCATCAACACGGCATCATGATATAGTTCTGTTTTCGTTCTCTTTATTAGACTTTATTAATCAAGAGATTCTGGCAGTTCATCATCAAGGTCATTATCACTTTCTGTTGTTTTGGAAGCCACCAGCATATTGGTTATTTCCGTTAAGAACGCAACGTCACTAAAATAATAGTTTGGATCGTTGGCCAACTTGTCTTCAATGTAATCAAAGCCATAGTTGGCATACTCTTCCATTTTCTCCATCATCTTATCAACTACAGTTCTCAATGTAATTTCACCTTTGTCTAATGCAATGAAGTCAATATCAGTTCTTGCAATTAATGCAGCAAAAATATAGCGACGTATATTCCCATATGAGGTTCTGCCGATACGATTCTCAATATTTCCCCAATATTGGATAGCTTGACCGAATACTTTCTTCTTGTCTCTGTCTTCAATCAATGGCTTTGTCCTATTGTGATATAATCCGATAAAGAACGCGATAATGAAAATCTCATAACCTGCTCCAAAAATTTTACCACGAGCTTCCAAGAAGCTACTCACACCTTTTCCATAATCGCAGAATACATCTACGACAGTCGATTGGTAACGTCGTTCCCAAGAGGGATTACGTTTAGCCCATGATTCATATAATGATTCCATTGTCTATTTGATTTTATTGATTATCGTACGTATAGTCGCCATATTAGTCTGATCGAAGCCATCCACCTTTTTTATACGGTAAACTGAACAAGTCAGCTTGTTTATATCTTCTTCACGAACTTTACCACGAGTGATAAAATCCTTGGTCACAATTATGCACTGTTTGTCAATCTTATCAATGACGTTATAGAAATCACTTTCCTTTGAATCGCCAAATGACGATGTCGCTGCATCAAAAAACAAAGGATAATCCTCATCCCTCTTTTCTTGAGTAAAATCAGAAATAGCAAAGAGAACAGAGATATACATCACTGTTTTCTGAGAGCCAGAAGGATTGGTGATTTCTGTGCCATTGGAGCTATAGAGATGAATCTCTGTTGAATCGTTAGCAGTCTGCACTAAGCGCACTGTTCCATGAAAGTCATTTGCACTAAGTTTATCTAAATATTCATTAGCTCTTTTCTCCAACTCTGTGAGGAATCTTCGCAAATTATCCTTTTGTGCACGGAAAAAGGCCTTGTTTATTTCCTCTAGAACCTTGTGAACTTTCTTTAGAATTTTAACCTGAGAATTTGCAGGATTAAGATTATTCATCTGTTCCTTCAACTCGTCCATTTTTGATATATTGTTCTCCAATTCATCTTCCAACTGACTCAGTCTGACGGATGCTCGTTCTTTCTGTTCATACCAGCCCTTAATATCATTGAACTGACTCTCAAGGAGGCTCTCAGAAACATTACCAGCTTGAATAAGGATACGAGCCCTTTTCGTCTTGCAAATCCTGAATATCCTCTTCAACGTCTTTCAACTCATTTTTTCGCAATGCGACAAGATTTAGCCAGTCGTCAATTTCTCCTGATATGCCGAAAATTTTAGATTCTTCGGGACCGCTGAGTGAAATACTGAGTGAATGTAATTCGGTAATATAGTCATTTTTAAATAAAGATTCTTCATCAATGGATTTTATTGCAGCGTCACGCTTACACTTGGCTTCAACATGCGCACGGTATTCTTCGAGACGATGAACCATAAAGTTATATGCATCAGATCCCTCAGAAGCTTCACGACCACATACTTTACAGATGTGGTCATTTATCATATCTTCCATAGTTTCTTGGTTAGGCAAATACCATGGGAGTTCTGTTGCACCATTTACCAATGCACCTTGAATTTCCTTGATAGTCTCAAGTTTTGCTTTGGCAGCGGCTTGTTGCTTGTCGAAATTCTTCTCTTGAACACGTCTTTCTTTACTAAGAGCAGCACACTTTTGTTTAAATTCCGTTAGGACATCTCCAAATGGTGCTAATATCCAATATTCGTCAAGAAGACAATGATTGTAGTCTTTCTTCTTGATTGTTGCCATGAGCTGAGTTTTCTTTGAAGTCTTAGTTTTAAGGCGTTCTTGGATATCACGATATTTTTCTGAAGTCTCTTGGTTTTGTTCAAGTTTGTTGAGATTAGATGAGAAAGTGGCGATTGCATCTTTCTTGTCCTTGATATCCTCTTTATTTTGTTGGATTTCGCCACTTAGACGCGTCATTTGCAATTCAAGAGATTTTGTCTCTTTTGAAATCTTGTCATCAGATTTCATCTCTTGTAACAAAGCCTTATTTGCCTTTTGCTCAAATGAGTCTGTATTAGCAACAAGCCCATCAAACTTATGAATATCAGAGAATTTGTCGACCAATGTCTTCAAGGAGGCTGCGTTATCGAATACGCTTAGATCAGATTCACCTTTGAACATACTAAATCTACGAATGAAAGAATCATAGCATCGTGTTATCAACTGCTTGCCATCCACAGACTCACGTTCAATTCCATTAGTCTCGTACCCATGATAAGAAGCATTACTTACACTATAGGTATCATGACCTGTCTTTACGATTGAAAAAGATTTTTCAACCATCTTCTCTCCATCATGGTCAAAAGTCATTGCCACATAAACCTCGTCATGTTCGCCAATTTCCAGCTTAGACTTTCTCATTTCCGAAACGTTGGAAAGGTTGGCACGCTCTGATGTTGTGTCAAATAGCCATTCCAAGGCCTCAAAAAAGGTGGTTTTACCATCTCCGTTGTCACCAAGAATTAGCGTGAGGCCATCAGAAAACTCAAAATGGTTATTCTCACCATAATAGCTTCTGAAGTTTTTGATATCGATTGATTTGATTCTCATACGTTACGTTTTAGATAATCGTTAATCTCTTTCCAAAGTTCTCTTTCTGTAGCTCCTTCATTTGTACGACTAATAATTTGTGCAACTGCACTGATAACACAATTGTCGGAGTCTATTGCTTGGTATATATTGCCAATGTCTTCCGCAGTGTAACCACCAAACTCCATCAGCTTATCATCAAGTAGTACAGCCTGAAGTATCTTTTCGTTGTTTGTCATTGATGCCATTTTGTTAGAATATTGACAGGTTATAATAATTTGTTATTTCTTCTAATTCAGTGTATGCAAAGGCTGGATTTTCGGATAATCTAGCAAAGTCTTTGACCCTTTGCAATTCTCCTTTTAGCAAGTTACGTTCCATGTTGTAATTTTCCTCTGTTGAATCAAATTCTGGTGCTACTACAAGGTCATGGATGATTGCGATATGCTTATCGGGATGTTTTCTCAATATACGACCACGACGCTGGATAAATTGTCTTGGATTTCCTGTACTTGCACAGAAAATTGCAAGTTCGCTTCTTGGAACATCAACACCTTCATCCAAACATTTCATGGACGTAAGCACTTCGATATCACCAGTAGAAAATTTACTCAGCACTTCGTCTCTGTTCTGAATACCAGATATGAACTTCTTTACCGTAGTTGTTGGACTAACTTCTTGAACAATTTGAGTGTATTTGTCAATCAACTTATCTACATCCATATCATCAGTTGGATTGTCGGTTGTAGCATATTGAGTGGAACTGTCAAGTTGCATACCCTCAGGAACATAAACAAGTGTATATTTGAGACTTCCGCGTTCTTCAAAGCGTTGCCTTACGATTTGTCGGAATACTTCTTCCTTATTCTGGGCTTTATGAATGATTCTCTTACGTTTGAGTAATAGGCGCATTAGAATATCATCCACACCAGAGAAAGAACCTTCATCTATATTATAGAACTTGGCAAGCTGCAAAGAAATCTTCTTGTATTCAGCCATTTCATCCTCATTCAAGCGTACAACATGTGGAAAGTATCTATATCGACAAAGAAATCCATTGTCGATAGCTTCCTTCATAGAATACTCAAATGTATATTGGGCATCGCACCCAAAGAATTGCATAACAGCCTTGTTTCCTTTATCGTCAAATTGACGTTCGGGGGTGGCAGATAAACCAATACGGCGTAGAATCTTCACCCTATCTAACTTTGACATGATATTTGGTGCACCAATATTGTGAGCTTCATCTGCAATTAATAACATCTGTCGCTGTATTTTCTTACTCAATGACATGAGCTGCTTAAATGTAGATTCTCTTGAGAAAGATGCATACGTGGTAATGATAATAAACGACAAAGATGATTCATCGCTCTCGGCAAGACTCTCTTTTAGTTTTATGTCATCAATCTCTGATCTCCATCCTTGGTTTTTAGAACTCACTTTGATAATGTGGCTAAAATTGAATCGTTTACATTCATCCTCCCACTGTTCAACAAGGGTAATCGTAGGCACAAGTATCAAAGCTTGATAGAACTTAAATTTATTGTAAATCTGCAATAAGCAGTTCAGTGAGGTCAAAGTCTTTCCTGTACCAGTAGCCATTGCAAATAATCCCTTTTGTGATGCCTTCCAGTTATTGAAAGCCTCTTTTTGATATGGCCTTGGTTCAGGAAATGGAAATTGAGGAGATAGTGGTACAGACCGCTCTTCTTTAATATTCTCTTTCCCTTTATTCAAGGTATCAACTATTACTGTGACTTTGGCTTTTGCACGTTCTAAAATCCTGCGGATTGAATCCGACGTGCTATTCTCTGTCCTACTATAAAGAATACGTTGTTCATCTTCTAGAAGCTCCTTTATATCCTTATGTTTATAGGTCTTTGTGATATGCGTGATAATTTGGTCAGCTTTAAGATACTTGACCGTATCATCTTCACCAGAGAATGTACGATTGAAATCGTTGACAATATCGTTAATACGGTTCTTGTCTCGCTCTCCATCCCAATCACAAAATGCATTGATGCTCTCAATGTTTTCTACAAGAGCCATTCTTGAGAAGTTACATGAACCATCAAATGCCACTTTACTAATACCGTCAGAGAACATACCACATTTAGAGTGTGCTATACCATTACCAACCTTGGGTGTAATAATCTTTATTTCAATACGCTCATTTTTGATAAGCCAAGACAAGCACTCAAAAAAATGTTTATCACGCTTAGAAAGAGTATATGATATACAGTCTATTGCATTAAGGTCAAAGTACGGTGTGTTTACTTCCGATTCACCAACCACAATAGCATTGCGATCTTCTTCGGACAAAACATCGTTGATAATCAACCTCATTCTACCACCGTTATAAAGAAATGCGGCAAAACCATCAGCTAACACATTGATCGCTGATGATGAGAAGAATCCCAGTTTAATATCGAATGTTGTAGCGTTACACAATGCCTCAGAGAAGAAGCCTAGTGGCTCCCACTCTGTTCGCGACATGAAACGCCTACTGTCCGGCCATATTACATCAGTTTTCAACATACAAATTTATATTTCTGCATGATGCGACTTAACTCATTAATCACATAATCAATAGATATAGGTCGTTTCTTTTTAGAATGATTGAGCATATATTTCAATACACTATATATGTCATCATGCCCATCAAAGAAATCAGATCGGCGAATGTTTCCAATAGGTGCATTTCCTTGAAGTATATACCAAAAGACCTTTCCTAATTGAAAGACATCTGACTGGTGATCTATATTACAGTCAAATTTGTATTTATTATTATCTGACTGAAGATACTTATTCATAGCTTCTGGTGAAAGCCATCCTTTAGGACCAATAAAATCATTTTTCTTATCATATATGTTGTCTTTATCACGAAATGCTATAAGCCCAAGATCACCAATCTTCCATGTATCATCAAACATGAGTATATTATCAGGTTTTAGATCTCTATGATAATATCCTATATCTTTCAATTCTTTCAGACCATTAGCTATTTGTAGGCATAAATCTATTCTATTCCCAAATGGAATATCATTATTCTCTAAATAGTTTTTTAAATCTCCAGAAGCATAATCCATTGTGTAGAAAGGGAACAGATATGTAGGACCCTTGCCGCCTTCTTTTTTTACTTTGCAAGACAATTGACCAAAAGAAGCAATTGTAACTACATTATGAATATGGCGTTTTTTACATTCAATTAAAGCTTCAATCTCTCTATAGAAACGTTTATTGCCTTCAGATACTGAATTATTATTATCTCTTTTATTAGAGATCTTAATAACTCTATCAGGAACAGAACTACCATCGTCTATATAATTTTGTGCTTGATATAAAGCGAATACATAAGAATTGGCACCTTTGCTATTCTTGTATCCTGGGCTGATAGAATCAACAAAATAGTCAATACCATCAATCGTAATTGCATTATTAGTGATTTCTTCGTATATACGAATACAATTGCGATCATAGATAAATGGTGTATTTACTATCATAGTCATAATTACTTTATACAATTTACAAGTAAATACTTGTCGTATTTTTTAGTAGAAAGATTTTCCTCAAGTTCATTTTGGGCAAAATCCATTAACTGTATTTGTTCCTCGCTCGGTGTATTTGACTCATTTGCGAGCATATTCTCAAAGAATAGCAGCCTTTTCTCCCTAGCTCGCTTTGAATTAGATTGACTTACACAATTAATAGCATATTCTTTGAACAACTCGTAGTCGTCATTTGATGGATAAATAATACCATTATCACTTATATACAATAGAATTTTATATTGCTCTTTCAATACGATAATAGAATCATCGATATGTTTATCTATAAAACAAAATAGTGTATAAAAATCATTACGCTGTTTGTATCTTGTTTCGTTGATTGGCTTTATGTCTTGAATAGCATTTACCCTATCAATAATATTGCAAAAACGTGTGAATTTCAATTCTGATACATCTGATTTTATTTTGCTCTCAAACAATTCTTCTACAGCATTTCTTTTATCTGTAATACCTTTTATCAGATATGCTGCTAATTCTTCTACGAGACTTCGATCATTCATTCTCATTACAGTCTTATCAGTAAAAATATCCAAGTCTATTAAGGGTTGATATTCGGACATTCTATTGACAAGATGCATGAAATCTGTATCATGATAATACGCATGATTTACTTCAGAAGGATTTAACTGCACTCCTCTTTTATTAACTAAATAAAAGAACTCTTCCTTCGTTTCTGTACTACCATTGAACTCCTCCAACAGAACAACATTTATCCTATAGTTCATAAATGTGTTCTCATTGTAATCTTTATAGTAACGTTTCGAAGAATCACGAAATTCATTCTTTATAAACTTATATATTGTAATAGCACGTTGCTGACCATCAACCATTTCAAATGTATTATCCTTATTTTTCAGAATAAAGAAGTTGGGTAAAGGATAACCTTTGCGAATAGAGTCAATTAACAATTTCTGATCCTTTGAGGACCAAATAAAGTTTCGTTGGTAAGGAGGACGGAGGTTGATTTTTTGAGATTCTATTAAATTTATCAGTTCACCAATAGTCCACTCTAAATTAGAATACTTCATATTATTACATTTTTTATATAAAACAATTCGCACAAAAGTTATCTTCATCAACATCACCAATATTGTCTGCTAATCGGCATGAGCCTGCTTGACGCTTAGCCTCTTGTTTCTTGATAGCATCCAATTTAATTTGACGGATACGCTCTGGCTTGATAAGGTCTGCCAAACTCTCATTTTGATTCCAAGTATAACCACCTTTCTCAAAATCCATTGCTTTTTGATAGAGATCAGGATGTTGCTCGTAAAGCCATATCCATTCTATTTTTTGTTGGAAAAAGCAGAAATAGCAACCAGAACGACTACGATTGTACGTACCAATCTTTCCGTCAACTTCAAACTTAATGGGTTTGTAGTAATCAGGTATACCGACACCACTTTCTTCAAGGATTCGGAATATGTCATCCCTCACGAGAATATCGTCATTATCAACTAATGGGAAATCGTCAAGTTTACCTACAGGATAATCCGTAGTTTTGAGGAACTTAAATACAGCTTTATTAAATAGTTTTGTATCCAAATCTAGTAGCGAATTGGTCTTTTTACTATAATAGAAATCTTTTGTGAGAGGCTTCTCAATAATCTTCTTCGCTTCGCTCAAAGTTTCTTCATCACACAATGAAGTATATATTTCTAAGAGTTGAGCAATGTTATTGTTGCTAAGTACCTTGTTTACAACATCCACACTCCAAATATTCTTGCGAAAAGGGAATATAGCTTGAATGTTAGGTTTAGTGGAAACATACCCTTCCCGGTCTTCATCTCCACGAATACCAACATAGGAAATTGTAGGTGCATCTCCCACAAACTTCTCCATTTCGGCTAATTTCATTTTCTGAGTGCACCAACGAGCTTGAGGCGAAGGTAAGTAGTTACCAGACGCTTTTAAAAAATGTTCAAATGGTGTTGGCTCTGGACTACCAGCAGCGGCTCTCAACATCGTTATACCACCAAGGTATGTTTCAAGACGACTTATCAATAGTTCTGTCTCTGCCAGTTCACAGCCTGTATCAGTATTATAATACTCCAATTTCATTTGTGGATATTTGTTCTTGAGGTAAATGGCTAATGCTGCACTGTCTTTGCCTCCTGATATACCCAATATGTGTCGTACCATATTTATCGCAATTTTTCGTTCAACATTTTGAGCAATATACAAACATCTAGCTCATCGTTACCAGATAATAGTGTTTGTATCCTATTTTCAATTTCTGCAACTTCTGCAAGTTTTACTTTAGGAAGACGATAAGTCCTACTTGATTTGAAATCACCTTTGCTAGTCGCCAATTCAAAGTTAAATGCCACTTCGTCAGTTTCATTATTAACTTCATTGAACGCTGTATATCGTTCTAGTTCTCCAAACAAGTGTGTAAGATTCGATAAAAACAAAGCTTCTTCTTTATCTTCTATAGATTCTATTTTACGGTCGAATACCACCAAACCTATTTTCTCATAAAACTCACGCTTATTATCAGATGGAGCAAGGACTCTATCCAAAAATGATTTAGACTTAGTTGTTAACAATCCTTTGTTTATACTTGAATAACGCTGAACCAAAATCTCTTTATATTTTATATAGTCGTGAGGCAGTCCTAAATATCCTACCACAGCATCTTCAATACGATCTATAAACAAATCATAACAGATAACCAATTCGTGAACAGCGGTTTTGATAAGCTGCAAATACTGAGCAGCAAATTCTTCATTATGAAAATCATTGTAGCCCAAAGCTGCTGGTATATCTTCAAGAAATGCTTTGCATGGGTCTTTTGCTGTTGCTAAAACATCTCTAAATTTTGCGGTCACATCGTAATCAAATTTACGAGTAGTCTTGGCATATTTGTTCAAGCCGTTATAAAAGTTGAAGAATGGGCGGATTGTATCCATAAGAGAATTGGATGTTATGGTTTCTCCACGCTCTTTATTCAGGAATTCTCTGTATTTATTGAATAACTCCAATTTGATACCGTTAACATCAAAAGCTTTTATCGTAAAGTCATTCAAGCGTTTCTGCAATAGCTCAAACAATTCTTTATTAATATTCAGAACAAATGTTTCGCCATTATAAAGCGCAAACTCCTGTTGCCTTACAAATAAAAAGATGGGCAACCAGAAGTCTATGACACCTTGTTTCAATTTGTATGGACGCATTTTTAATGTCTTTACTAAATCTGACAGTTTAAAGGCTTTCTCTGTACTTTTTGCTAAAAAATCAGAGCAAACAGTCCATAGCGATTGAAGATTTGGAGTAATTGGCTCTCCTAAGATCCACAATCCATCTTCGTTTTGGCGATGGATTCCGGAACTCTTAAACAATGTATTGTATATAGTACGCTCAGGCGGATATTGGGTTGGAGAAAATCCAAAATCTTCTTCTTGCCAATGCTCAATCATTGCATCTAACAGGTTCACTCTTGCCAAAGAAATTGCCGAGCTTATTTTCTGCTTGTTAAATAATTCATTTCTGATGATAGGTGTTTCATTATATACTACATCGCAAACAGTAGACAGAAGTTTATTGAAATCTTTTCGACTCTTTATTATCTGTTGTTCTCCATTGAAAAACCATTCAACCTGACCATTGGGCATTTCAACGCAACTATTAATAGCTTCATTAAGTAATTGCGCCTCAAAGGACTGTTGCTTAAGTATCTCTCCTTTTGCGATTCGGTCTTCCAACACCACATTATCAAGGAGATATTGCAGCTTCTTTATTTCATATAGGTGTCTGACAATTTTTTCTGTATCATTAAAGTAGGCATAGACTATGGCTTTGCCTGAACTCGCAGACAACTTCAATATGCAATCTTTAATATCCTCTAAAGGGAAAATCAGGTTTATAAAGCCATCATCGTCACCTGTTGGTTCTACATCATATGGTTCATTAGAAACTACATACTGGAAATAACGAGGAGTTCCAGTCCTATAGTATGAGGCAGATGCTACGACAACGGTTTTCTTTACATAAGGAGCAATTTCTGCTGCGACCAACTTTGGTACAGGTACAATTGTAGCTGCCTTATATAGTTCATCTTCAATATTTATATCTGTACCCTCAAATAAAATGAATTGAGATTTATATGCAGCAAAACGAATAATCTTGTTCGCGGTCAATTTCTCAATAATACCTCTTGGATTCTTTATGCCCAATGCCTTTAAAGCGTAAGTCTCCAAGAATGCTAAATCAACGACCACACCATTATAGAACAAGTTAAGCAAACCGATAGACTTAACAATTTTAAGTGCATCATCGATGTTGTTCTTATTAATGATTCCGCTTTCTACTCGTTCTATGGCAACACGAATAGCACGCCAGTTGGTAGAGTCAAGATTTGTTTCCGCCAAAGCTGTGTAGAAGTTATATATGACATAATCATAGACAACAGCCAAGTTATAAGTCGTTGTGTCATTTGGGAGAAAACTGTTTATTGAGTTGGATGCAGTGTCATGCAAGAAAGAAAATAGTGTTCTCTCATTCTGCCCATACCGTTGAATAGCCAGTGTCAAGCATGAAGCAGCTACCGCATCCAATGGATATAGCATCTTAGACGTTCTGACTGTCAGCGACTCTGATATGATTTTATTTTTCTTTGCCAACGAAAATATTTCAAGGAAATTCTCTTTGGCATTATCTGTCATTGTCTTTGATTTGGTTAGACTTTCGGCTGCCAAAAACAATAGTTGTTCTACTGGCTCTGCGAAAACCAATTCTTTAAAACGCCCCTTTACCTTTAACCACTCATTTCTTTGAGTTTCTGTAAGTTTGTGAGCATAGGATCCAAAATTTTGGTGAAGTGTGGTAATAAGTATTACATTTCGAGATGAAACATTAACAAACTCTGCTAATGTCTGTAAAAAATATAGTTCTTTTTCTGGATTATTGTTGGCTGCATGTTCAAGTATCTTGCCAAATTCATCAATGAAAATAAACAAGAATTTATTCTGATCCTTTAATTTTATCAAATACCTTGTCAGTGTACTAAAAACGTTTTTGCTATCATCGGAAGGAGCAATTGACAGCTCCTTTGATAACAACGTCGAAAGAGATGAATAGTCTCCTACGATATTCATAAACTCAAAACTCTTGGCATCTGCAAAAACGCTTCTTTCCGATACCAATTTTGATTTATTGTTGAGTAGGTCTTGTTCTAAAGCCATTAGGAAACTAGATTTTCCTGTTCCGTATGTTCCAATTATCAAGAATGAGTGAATTCCTGATTGGAAGCTATCGACTATATTGCCATACACCTTTTGTGCATTGGGCGTAACGATGTAATTGAAATTATCGCTCACGCCTTGGCTTATGTTTATAGATAAATTAAATTTCATCGTTGTTATAATATCTATTCAGCACTTCAAGTATATTTAATTTCTGGAGAAATTGTACATTTCTAATTCCGCTATTATCTGTGTAGCTAATTTCTTTGGGGTATTGTTCACTTAGCGAGCGTACTACCATCAAGAAAGAAGAAGTGGGAATGCAGAATATCAATGATAGTTCTTGTAACTTATCAAAAGAAACTGTTTTGTCCTCTCCGGCTATATGAACCAATGCAAATAGAATAATCAAAGGATTAACTTGCTCTATAGAAATTTCATTGAATGAATACTTTCCTTCGTTCTCACGGAGAAGACCTAATTCTAACAAAATACTCGCATATTCTTCGTATCCTTTCGGACTTGTCGGTGCAAGATAGTTCTGCAAAAGCACTCTTATGTCCTTCTTTACAGTATTTTCATTAAACACGTTTTTTTGTTCAGGTACATTGCACTTTCTTTTGATAAATGAAAGAACTTGTTCTTTATCAAACTCTTTCTTCTCACGTTGCAAGTCAACAAAAAAACAGACGATAAATACTTGAAACCGCTGTCACTACTAACATATAGTGAAGAATCCATAGGGTGGCGTTATCTTCGGCATAAGGATCTCTTCCATCTCTATCATCAAAGAGATAATGAGCAATCTCCGTTGCCTCGTCATCATTCAAAAGACCAAATGCCCTCAGCCAAAATCTAATTGATTGAACCATGTTTTTGCCGACACCGAGTTTTACGACAGCATCAGGGTCTGTAAATCTATTACGGTCAACCAAATAATCATATCCCTTCTTTAGCCACATAGACTTACAAGGAAATGATTCGTGACCAGAAAAACAATATCTCATTTTATCAATATTTTTAGTGTTTAGTATTATGAAATAGATTTTCTAATTCTCTCATTTTTTCTATCAATTCTTCGAACGATGGTTTCTCTCCATATATCATAGACGATTGCATGTCCTTGTAATCGTTGTACCAATCGTCCATAACATCATCGGGAGGTAGCAACCTTATGCGTTTGCGAATGTCGGGAGTATAATCCACCCCACTCATGCTTGTGAATAATTCACGATGATGGTGGATTGTATTCCAAAGTTCATCGTTGGCAATCGCCCGTGTCGCAATGTCAGTGCTCATCATTTGTGCCAAGTCATACAGATGGCGGGATTTGCGATTGGCTTCTCTTGAAGTTTGAGATGAAAAAAGTTCATGCAACAAAAATGCCTTTTCTAAGAATGTTTTCTCTGCCAAGGCTGTGGGTATCACAACCTGCTTAACTATCGTGCTAATAGGTAATGCGTCTTCTACAATGCTTGTTACCGTTGCTTCTGCTGTGGGTTCGAGCAAGGAACGAGCACCAACCTCCAGTTTTACCTCTGAATGCAAATAAGGTAAATCTTCATCGAAAAGAGACCTGTAACGAATGTGTATCACTCTTGGCTCCGGGTATGTCCCATCACCTTCACCGTCAGGGTCAGCTTCCACTAACAGCCATTTCTCCATACCTGTTTCAGTAACCGCCCTTTGTAATGACTGGCAAAGTTCGTCACGCACAAAGATGGAAGAAGCCTTACGTAGCCGTTTGATTTGCTTTTTCGTCAAATCTCCCTCAAATCCCCAAATGGACGGGTCAATGGCCAAGTCTATGTCTTCGGAAAAACGTCGTATCACTTTCCATACCTTACTAAGAGATGTTCCGCCCTTGAATACAAGATGGTCTGCTATAGGTAATGAGAATACCATTTGTAATACTGCCGTTACCCATAAGTCCTTTTCTACAGCTTGTACAGGCAAGCCTGTTTTATTGGCTGTTTGGGTAAACACCATTTGCTGTTGTTCCTTGGATAGTTGGAAATAATTATTCATACGCTTGTCTTGTAAAGGTTCTTATCCATGCTGGCATAAGTGCCTCATCTGCCAGCACGTTCTCTTTTTGCTCTTTCTGAAGCACATTCTTAATTTGCTTGGCTATATCGTCGGTTATATTATCTTTCCCTACTTCTTTTAGGGCAAACGTAACCAGCATTGCAAGTGAATTTGTGAATGAAAGATTCTTGGGAGTCGTGTATTTGAACTGTATCGAACGACCATTTCCAAGGCTTACCTTGCGTGGTGCACCGTCTGTCAGATAAACAATATTCATAGGCACTTGAGTAGATATACCCAATTTGTTCAGCGCATAAATACCAGTCGGCACAATACGTGCCTTATCCCTGCGGGCTATCATCTCAGCAATCTGTTCTATGGATGGCATCAATATGCCAAGTCCCAAGACCGTATCAATCTCAGGATATAAATATATACCTCTTGCCAAACGGATGATATCACCTTTTGCAGTCAGTCGTTCAAGACTTTTGCCAATAGCCTTTACTTCACCGTATGACGTAAAATCAGAAGGAAAGAAGATGCTTCCTCTTCCTTTGGCTTTAATAGCTGTCAAAATATTCTCTTCTATGCTTGCCATCACGTTCTGTTTGTCGCAAAATTATAAATTATTTGCGACAACTCCAAGGCTTGGGTAAAATATGAGGTATTAATTAACATTACATGCTGAGATGCTATAGTCAAATGGATTTGATGGCAACATTCACTCCCTAATTCTGCGTAAACAATGCGTAAACAAACGGTTTCAGTTAGGGGGATTTAGTGAGTTCCATAGGAAATAGAGAAATACGTAACTGGTTGAATTTCAATAAAAATTGCGATAACAAGCTATCGCAGAATATCATCTTATCGTTCTCATAATCTGGAGGTCCCAGGTTCAAGCCCTGGCTGGTCCACAAAGAATATCAGGCAGTTACGAATTTCGTAACTGCTTTTTTTATGTCCTTGCGTAAGCAGAGAGGCAACATGGATCAACGTAAAAAAGAACCGCCTGTATGCGCAAACTCTGCGGATACAGGCGGATTTTACACAAACTTGCAAATATATTTAGCAAATCTGTTAAAAAAGCAGGCATTTTTCTTCATTCCTTTACTCCTTTATCCTTAAGTAAAGGATATGAAGAATTGTAATTTTTTATTTTATAGCTATTGGAGTTTCCAGGTCAATAATATTTAATGCACTTCCTCCTCCGTTTGCCAGACCATCCATACCATTAGGTGATGCATCTTTTACATAACATGTTCCTCCTGATTCAAACTGATCAGTTCCATTGAGCTTATAGTAAGCTGCCAGACCGTCTGAATTTGGATCAACGTTCAGCATGTTTTGTTTAATTTGGTTTTCTGTGCGTGCAACATTCCAAAGTCTTACTTCACTCATGTAACCATAGAATGGACGTTCTCCCCACATAAACCCGGCAACCTTACCGATGAAGAATCCTCCTGATCCTTCTGAAGCTAAGTCGAAACTTGGGGTATCCCATGTAGATTCAGCAGCTTTACTACCATTGATGTAAAGAACTGTTTTACCAGAAGGCTGATCATAAGTGAATGCTACGTGGTACCATTTACCTGTTTCAAATGCTTGAGTAGAATGATACTGTTTGGTTCCTGCAATCTGAATCCAATCATTATGACCATCTGGTAAAGCTGTGTCACCAATACGAAGAATCAAAATTCCTTCATTACCCATAATGGTATTATTGCTCAGCAGTTGATTAATATAGATAAGTGCTTCATAAGTTACAGACTTATATATTGTTCCACTAGCCAAAGGAATCTTAATGTGATTACTTTGGAACTGAGCAGCTTTCTTAATCTGTACTGGCTTGGTTATGACAAAGTAAAGAATGTCAGTTCCCGCAATAGCAGGGATGGATGAAGATTGAATACATACAGGGAGCAGATAAGATTTACCTTCTTCTATATTTCCTAGATTTGAAAATTCTATAGGTACTTTTTCTGAGTAAATTGTTCCACTAGGTATGCTTGTTGTATTACTTCCTAATTTCACATTAGACGCATTAAGCATTTCATAGTTAGTCCCGTATTTCTTATTATATTCGTTTACTACATTCTGTCCTGCAATACTATAACATACTTCAACAGGAGAGGAGCATGCAGAAGAAACTCTGGATTGTAATTCATAAATGATAGGTTTATCATCTAGAACTTCAATGGTATGTTCTTTGCTTTCGAAGTAAACTTTTGCTTCCAGCAGGTCGCTTTCACTGTCATTGCAACTGTTCAGCAATACAGCTATGGTGCAAAACGCCAAATATTTTAATAGTTGTTTCATATCTTTAGAATTTCATGATTCGTATTATTTTTTCCCTTGATTGGCTTTCCATTCGTTGAATACCTGTTGATTGATTTGAATTGCCTGACGCATCCATTTATAATCGGGGGTATTGTCATAGTCATTGTCAAAACGATAGGCACCAACTCCTCCTTTATACCTTTCGGCTGGCATCCAAGCTGCTTGTTGAAGTAATTTTCCACCTGAAGTAGCGAAAGATTCAAAGTTTTCTGTGATAATTAGTTTTTCCGGGATGTTACCGGGACTTGTATAATCTGGTGTTCCATGACCATACGATTGAGTAATCCAGTAATCTACATATTCTTCCATTTCTTCAGAAAAATAGTTGATATAACCATCGATACATAATAACTTGTGTCCTTTGCCTTCTGGGTCACTTTTCGGACCAATATATTTGCCCATTTCTTTAACCAGTACCTGGATTGTTGTGTTATTCAGCGTTCCGTCTGAATCACTAAAACCAGCTCCCGGTTCCCAGTCGATATCAAAGCCGTCCCATTCACTGACAAAAAGTGAATCACAAAGTGCTTTAGCGTATTTGGCCAAGGCTTGATTCAATTCTTCCGTATTGTCGAAATTGTGCGATTTGAATCCCCAGAAATCCCAGCGTGCGTATTTTTTTGCTGCTGCAAGTTCTGAGTCAGACCATCCTTCTTCGGCTGCCTGTTTTTCAATCTCATCGTAGATATATTCAGGAGTTCTGCCTTTTCCCAGGTGAGAAAGTAAGCTAACTTCCAGCAGTTTGATTCCTTTTACTTTCTGTGCAAATTCTTTGTCTGCCTTCTGTGCTTCAGTGATTTCATATCTTCCCGGAGCACCACTCCACATGGAGATAATATCCATACTGTCGGGTACTGAAGATAAGTAACCTTTTCTCATTACACCTGAAGGAGCCCAATTTGAGAACCAGCCGAAAGCAACCGGACGTCCGTAGTTCTTAGCTGTTTCCTTATAGGCACGTAAGTTAGCGTAATATTCACTGTCTCCTAAAGTGTTATATCCGCCGATGTGTTCTACTTCTATGTTTTCTACATCGGTACAAGAGGTTATCATTGCTCCCAATAAAGGTATGATGTATAATAATTTTTTTAGTGTTTTCATGTCTTTACTGTATTAATTATTCGGTTATTATTTGCAGTCCCACCACAAGTGTGTACTAGGTAAGTCCTGTCCGTTGCTTAGCATTTTAACGGCTTCGTTATAAATCTTCTGTCCGTCAGCTGTTTGGTAGAAACTGATAGGATAAATCATTCGGCGAATACCTCCTTCTGTTGTAACTCCTTGGCTGCTACCTCTGTTTGCCATAACAGGATTCAGTTTAGGATATCCGGTTCTTCTCCATTCTGTCCAGGCTTCTTGTCCGTTAGGGAAAAGAGCAATCCATTTCTGGATCATGATTTTTTCGAGTTTCTGTTCCGTATTACCTTCAAATTTTACGGTTGTGGCGCAAGGAGCAGCAAAACTACAAGAATAACTTCCACCAACTTCATGCTTGATCGGGGTTTTACCAGAATTCATGTAAGCATCTACGGCTGAGCTGATTCCGTTTTCCTGGAAAGACATTTCAATACCTTGCTTATACAAGTCTTCTGCATTTCCAAATTCACCGCCCCATATTAAAGCAGCTTCAGCTCGCAGGAAGTAGACTTCGGAAGCACGTAACCAGTAAGTTGGTGTAGCTGCTTGTATGTTAGGTTTAGAAAACATCTTATATTCATCATTCTTTCCATATAGATGTCCTGCAGGAACTGCCTGATACTGTTTCCCATCGAACGCTTCTTTTCCTTGTGTGCTTTTAGAGTCTACTGGCAAGAAGTAAGCACTTAATCGAGGGTCTTCATATCCCATTAAGTAAGAGAACATAGACGAACCCATGCGAGATTCATCATATTGTTCAGACAACCAATAGATGTTGTTTCGGAATGTGTATCCGGCTCCTGTACTCATCTGTGCTTCATCGTCTTTGGCAGTCATGACACCAATGGAATGGTTCAATGCCTGTGAAACATATTGTTTCGATAAGGCTTCATCGGCGTAGCGGACACGCATAGCAAGACGGAGTAGCAGAGAATTTGCATATTTTACCCATTTGGTTGAGTTACCAGCATATACAACATCATATTCACTCATAACCTCTACACCATTTTCTGCCTTTTCTGTCAGGATCTCAATGGCTTCTGTCAGATCTTTAAATATAGCTGTATAAATATCTTTCTCGGAATCGAATGGGATATTCATGGTAGCATCGGCTGCATGTGAATAAGGCATCGGACCGAAACATTCCAATGCTTTGTGCCAAGCTGAAATTTTCAGGATTTGTGCTAAGGCAAATACTTCAGGAGTATTGTTTTTCTCGGCTGCAGCTTTCAGCTTTTTCCATGGGTCAAGTGCGTTGGTATATGCACGTTTATAAGTTCCGGAAATCCAGCTGTCATTCAAGAAATAGGTAACGTTACTGTTTCCGCCTCCCCATGTATTATTCTGTCCGAAGAAACCACTCCAGCAGTCAGCCGATAAGTGATAGTCTGTTTGATACTGATTGATAATGTCAGTATCATCTGCCTGTGTTCCTACTGGAAATACTGTACGTTCGATAGTAGTGATTAAACCACCTACAGCAACTCCGTCCATGACTCCTTCTTCATCGGTCAGCTCAAATGGATTGGTGTTGATTTCTTCGTAATTGCATGATGCCAATAGTGACACTGCAAATACGCCTGCTATAAATTTATATTGGTTTATCTTTTTCATAATCAAAGGGTTTGTTTTTTATAGTTTAAATTTAATGCCAAAACCGAAGCTGCGTACGCTGGGTTGCATGAAATAATCATTACCTTGTCCGTAAGTGCTTGTTGACGGTGTTAGCTCAGGGTCAAAGGGAGCTTTGCAATATAACATCCATGGATTGTTAGCAATGAAAGAAACGGTAACATCTTTCAGTACATTGGCAAACCATTTGTCTGGCATTGTATAACTGAATGTCATTTCTTGCAAGCGAATATTTGTTGCGCTGTACAGGTAGTATCCGGAAGTTTCATAACCTCCTGTACCAATCATTTGGTAGTATGTCTTTGCATCTACCCGACCTTGTCCTGGGAACAGAGCACCTCCGGCGTCACGAGCTTCTGCAGAACGTTTGGATACACCGAAACGGTCGAGGATAGCTTCGGTAGAAGAAGTAACCACTCCACCAAATCGTCCGTTGATTAAGAAACTGAATCCAAATCCTTTATATGACAGGGCATTGTTCCATCCCATGTTAAAGTCTGGAGATGTCTTTCCTAAGTATACAGGTTCACCTCTTTCCAGACCGAAGGTTCCGTCACTTTTTACTTCAACATATCCCTGACTATCTTTCTTGAAGAAAGTGTTTGCATAAATATCGTGAATACTTCCACCTTCTTTCAGAATAACGCGACCATTGTCTTTCAGTACTTCCGGGATGTTAATCGGAGCTTCCATCAAATCGGTATGATAGTCTTTCACCATCTCCTTAATCTCATTTATATTCTTTGAGAATGTAAATGTAGAAGAAACAGCCAGACCGTTTTTAAACTTATCATTATAGCCGAAAGAAGCTTCCCAACCTCTATTTTCTACGTTACCTGCTTGCAGGTAAATCTTCTGATAACCGGTGAATTCCGGTAAATCTCCCAGGAATGTCTGATTGTATGTATTCGATTTATAGTAAGTAACTTCTGCACTGAATTTGTTCCACAGGCGTAAGCTAACTCCCACTTCGTAAGATTTGGTGCGTTCAGCTTTAAAGTCAGTGAATGGATAAATATATGTCGGCGACGGAATACCCCCGACGATTGGAGTTGTTACTGTACCAGGAGTTAATCCAGAACGAGAAACTGGAGCACCAACTTCTGTATAAGAACCACGTACTTTCAAATAAGAAATAAATTCAGGAAGCTGTACCATTTCCGAAATAATACCAGACAAACCGATAGAAGGATAGAAGAATGATTCTTCGTTGGTATTTACCAGACGAGAGTTCCAGTCGTTACGTCCGGTCAAGGTTAAGTAAAGCATACTCTTCCATCCCAGTTCGACGTTGCCGAAAATAGCATGGTTACGGATACGGCTGTCACCGCCTTTTTCTGAAGTACGGCCGTTTGACGGGTCGATATTGGAAACAGCAAATTTGTTAGGAACTTTCAGTAAGGTTCCTTTATATCCTCTTTCCAATGCCCAATAATTGGAATAACTCCATCCAAGGTTGGCAGAAATATTAAAGTCTTTGATCTGCTTATTAATATTTACCATGAAGTCAGCATATTCCTGACGGTCATTGTAATTGCTATATTCGTAATGTCCTTTAGTACCTTCTGCAAAAACCTGGTCGGAAGATGCATAAATCTTACGTTCGAATTTTACATAAGTATCGTCCATTCTGTAACGTGCAGCCAGATTAATCCAGTCGGTTATCTTGTAAGTTAATCCTACATTGAACATGTAGCGGCTCTTATTGTTGGTTGAAACGTTACGGAATGCGGTCCAGTATGGATTCTGCGAGGCATAAGTTGATTCTGCTATCGGCCAGTACTGAACGGGAATTTTGCGGCTGTCGTCAAAGCGTTCGAAAGTTTTGATTTCTTCAAAATTTTCTCCTCGTGGAAAGAGGTAGGCTGCCATAACCGGATTCCAGTATTGACCTTGCGAAACCATGTTCTTGTCATCTTGCTTGATATACGATGCTCCTAAATCAAGTTGTAACTTGTCATTCAGGAAAGTTGAAGTATTACGGATCGTAAAGTTCAAGCGGTTGTATGAGTTGTTGGGAACGATACCGTCAGAGTTGGTAGACGAGATGGAAGCAAATGTCTGGTTCTGTTTAGTACCGGTTGTTAAGGTCAATGAGTTGATAAAGTTAGTTCCTGTGTTGAAAAAATCTTTTTTAGGGTCATAATCAGAAGGAGTGGCGAGTTTTTCACCCCAGCTTTCATACATATCCTTTTTATTACCGTAAGTATTTTGGAATTCAGGAGTCATGTATGCTTTGCTGAATTCGGTAGAAGAAGAAAATGAAAGTTGCAGTTTACCTTCTTTACCTTTTTTAGTGGTGATAAGGATCACACCGTTTGCTGCACTACTACCATACAATGCTGCTGCCGACGGACCGCTCAATACAGAGATACTTTCGATATCTTCAGGGTTGAAGTCGGCAATACCTTCAGTTCCGGCCTTTCCTTCACCCATGATACCACTGTCTGTATTTCCCATGTTTGTATTGAACAATGGAATACCGTCTACTACATAGAGTGCATTGTTATCACCTTCTATAGATTTTGCACCACGCATTACTACACGTGTAGCACCACCGACACCACTGGCACTCTTGTTGATGCTTACACCGGCAATTTTACCATTCAGTGAGTTTACGAAGTTAGCGTCTTTTACTCTTACAAGCTCTTCTGATTTTACTTGCTGAACATTGTATGACAACGCTTTTTCTGCACGTTTGATACCCAATGCTGTAACAACCACTTCGTCCAAGCGTTCTGTATCTTCTCGCATAGTAACATTGATTACACCTTTATCGGCCATAAATTCTTCAGATTTGTAACCGACATAAGAGAATTGCAGAATTGCATCAGGGCTTGAAACTGTGAGTGAATAATTACCGTCAAAATCTGTTATAGCGCCATTACTGGTACCTTCTTCCTTTATCGTAGCACCGATAATTGGTTCACCGTTTGCATCGACAACCTTTCCAGATATATTCGTTGGCTGTTTTTTATCGGATTTTTTTCTTGATTGGGGGTTAATAACGAAATCTTATTACCTGAAACTTTATAAGATAAGTTCTGTTTTGCCAGTTCACTTGTAAGTAGGTCTTTCAGTTCTTCATCTTTAACAGATAGAGAGATGCCTGTTTTACCGTTTACTTCTACATCTCTGTATGAGAAGCGGTAGGGAGTTTGTTTTTCAATAGCAGTAAAAAGTTCTTTTACCGATGCGTTATTCAGGTTGAGGCTGACTTTTCCGGTTTGTGCATAACCACCGGTAAATGTAAACATACACAAAGATGCACATAAAAGGCAAATCTTACTACGCTTTTTACTATCTTTGTGCACGGCTCTTTCATTTAAAACAACCTCTATAATCCTTGTTATTCTCCGAAAAACCATTATTTTTGCGCACAGCGATGCAGGAAGCACCGCTTCCGGTGTTTCTTTTTATCGTTCATATAAAATTATT
>ENA-OQBV01000087-OQBV01000087.1-human-gut-metagenome-genome-assembly--contig:-NODE-87-length-50163-cov-6.565173_pt1 | contig 50163 bp, 44 predicted proteins | sample MGYA00242750_ERZ504559 | MGnify/ENA primary metagenome ERZ504559 (study PRJEB26092, sample SAMD00036230) | human gut metagenome | host: Homo sapiens | study: EMG produced TPA metagenomics assembly of... | reverse complement strand
ACAGAGGAGATGAAAACGATTGCAGAATAACAGGATTTTATCAGGTCTGGGGCTTGCACAGAAAGCCGGATGCATTGCCAGTGGAGAATTTGCGGTGGAGAAAGCCGTCAAAGGCGGTCTGGCGTGTGTTGTGATCGTGGCAGAAGATGCTTCCGATAATACAAAGAAGAAAATGAGAAATATGACAGATTTTTATGAAACCCCTCTGTATATCTATGGAAGTAAAGATGATCTTGGTCATTGCATCGGCAAGGAGTACCGCTCTATGGTAGCGATCCTGCAGCCGGGCTTTGCCAAATCTGTCATGAAGCAGTTAGATAACAGACCAACAACTGAATAGGGAGGAACTAGAATGGCAAAAATCAGAGTTCATGAAATTGCAAAAGAATATAATGTACCGGCAAAGGATGTAATGACTTTCCTGGAAGGACATAATATAGAAGTAAGCAGCCATATGAGTACACTGGAAGACAATGCGGTTGCATTAGTCAGAGGAAAATATGGAAAGAGTGGCGAGGCAGACGCAGATAAAAAAGAGCGTCCGAAGAAAAAATCAAGCATTACTGCTGTGTTCAATGCACAGTACAGCAAACAGGGCGGCGGCCGCGGCGGCAATAACAACAGACGTTCTGGAAATGGTGACAGACGCCAGGGGAATGGCGACCGCCGTCCACAGGGACAGAATCCAAACCGCGGCAATGCGCAGGCAAGACCGACATCCGGTTATGATGTAAGAAAAGCATTTGAACGCGCAATTAACCCGGAGGCAGCAAAAGCAGCGGAAGAGGCAGAGCATCTTGCAGCGGCAAAAGCAGCAGAGCTGAAGGCACAGAGAGAGGCAAAACCGGCAGCGGAAGAGCCGAAGAAAACGGTTGAAAAAGTACAGGTACAGACTCCAAGAGAAAATGTCTATGCGCAGAATCCGGAGTACCGTCCGCAGAATAATGACCGCCGTCAGGGGAATAATAATGACAGACGCGACCGTAACAATAATGGTCAGCGCCGTCCGCAGGGAGATGGAAGAAACCAGAGAAACAATGGTGACAGACCACAGCGCCCGTACGGTGACAGAAACGGAAGAAACGATGGACAGCGTCCATACCAGAACAATGGCAGACCGGGACAGGGTCAGGGCGACAGAAATAACAACAGAAACAATGGCTTCCGTGGTGGAAATAATGGTGGCGGCAGACTTGATCGTGAGATCGACCGCTTCAATAAAGAGGCAGCTGCAGCAGCACCGGAGGAGTTAAGAGGAAAAGAATCCAGAGAGCGCGATAAGGACAGAAACAAAAACGCAAGACAGCGCAACGATTATGATGCACTTGGCGGAAAGAAACAGGAGCGCTTTATCAATCTTGAGAAGAACGGTGGCAAGAAGAAACCTCAGCAGCAGCCAAAACAGCAGCCGGAAGAGGATGTGATCCGCACACTGGTATTACCGGAGAAACTTACGATCAGAGAGTTAGCTGACAAGATGAAAGTACAGCCATCCGTTATCGTAAAAAAACTGTTCTTAAAAGGAACGATGGTTACGGTAAACCAGGAAGTAGATTACGAGCAGGCAGAAGAAATCGCATTAGAGTTTAACTGCATCTGTGAGCCGGAAGAAAAAGTCGATGTGATCGCCGAACTCTTAAAAGAGGAAGAAGATCCGGAAGATACTTTAGTAGCACGTCCACCGGTTGTCTGTGTTATGGGCCACGTTGACCATGGTAAAACATCCTTGCTGGATGCAATCCGTTCTACCCGTGTGACAGACAGAGAGGCAGGCGGTATTACACAGCACATCGGTGCATCCGTGGTATCCATCAATGGTCAGAATATCACATTCTTAGATACACCGGGACATGAGGCATTTACTGCAATGCGTATGCGTGGTGCAAATTCCACCGATATTGCGATCTTAGTCGTTGCAGCAGACGATGGTGTAATGCCACAGACCGTAGAGGCAATCAACCATGCAAAAGCAGCAGGTGTTGAGATCATCGTTGCGATCAACAAGATCGATAAGCCGAGTGCAAATATCGAGCGTGTAAAACAGGAGTTATCCGAGTACGAACTTATCCCGGAAGACTGGGGTGGAAGCACGATCTTCTGTCCGGTATCCGCACATACAAAAGAGGGTATCGACAACCTGCTTGAGATGATCCTTTTAACAGCAGAAGTACTTGAGTTAAAGGCAAATCCGAAACGTAATGCAAGAGGTCTTGTCATTGAGGCACAGCTTGATAAGGGCCGCGGTGCCGTTGCCACTGTTTTGGTACAGAAAGGTACTTTAAAAGTTGGCCAGCCGGTAGCATGCGGAAGCTGCTATGGTAAAGTCCGTGCAATGATCGATGATCAGGGAAGACGTGTCAAAGAAGCTGGTCCTTCCATGCCGGTAGAGATCTTAGGTTTATCTTCTGTACCGGAAGCTGGCGAAACATTCGTTGCCATGGATACAGAAAAAGAGGCGAGAGCATTTGCTGAGACCTATATTTCCGAGGGCAAGAACCGTCTGATCGAAGATACGAAAGCGAAGATGTCCTTAGACGATCTGTTTTCACAGATCCAGTCCGGAAATGTCAAAGAACTCGATATCATCGTAAAAGCCGATGTACAGGGTTCCGTGGAGGCAGTAAAACAGAGTCTTGTAAAACTGTCGAACGAAGAAGTTGTTGTAAAAGTCATCCATGGTGGTGTTGGTGCGATCAACGAGTCTGATGTCAGCCTTGCATCTGCATCAAATGCGATCATCATCGGATTTAACGTCCGTCCGGATCCGACTGCAAAACTTACTGCAGATAAAGAAAACGTAGATATCCGTCTCTACAAAGTCATCTACAATGCAATTGAGGATGTAGAGGCAGCCATGAAGGGAATGTTAGACCCGGTATACGAAGAGAAAGTATTAGGCCATGCAGAGATCCGTCAGATCTTCAAGGCTTCCGGCGTCGGCAATATCGCAGGTTCTTATGTGCTTGACGGTATGTTCCAGAGAGGATGTAAAGTTCGTATTTCCCGCGAGGGCGAACAGATCTTTGAGGGTGATTTAGCTTCCTTAAAGAGATTTAAAGATGATGTCAAAGAAGTAAAAGCAGGATTTGAGTGCGGTCTTGTATTTGAAGGTTTCGGTGATTTCCAGGAATTAGATATCGTAGAAGCGTATACAATGGTTGAGGTACCGCGCTAAGAGGTTATAAAATGAGAAAAAACAGTATTAAAAATACCAGGATCAATGGAGAGGTGCAGCGCGAACTTTCCAATATCATCCGCGGGGAGATCAAAGACCCGCGGATCAACCCGCTGACAAGCGTTGTGGCAGTGGAGGTTGCACCGGATTTAAAAACATGTAAAGCATATATCAGTGTTTTAGGAGATGAAGAATCCCAGGCAAAAACACTTGCAGGGTTAAAGAGCGCGGAGGGATTTATCCGCAGCAAACTTGCGAAAACAGTAAATCTGCGCAATACACCGGAGATCCGTTTCGTGTTAGACCAGTCGATTGAATATGGTGTAAAGATGTCTAAAATGATCGACGAGGTCACAAAAGATATCAAAAGCGAAGATGACGCAGAGGAATAAGACAAACGAAAAGCGTATATTTGGGGATGGAGGAGAACATGAAAAGTCTCGATGAACTTTTCGCGGGAGTAAAAACAGCTGCCATTGCAGGTCATATCAGACCGGATGGGGACTGCGTAGGCTCCTGCCTTGCAACCTATAACTATATTACGACATATTACCCGCAGATCGAAGTCAGCCTGTATCTGCAGCCGATACCCAATATTTTCAAATTTATGAAAAATGCGGATAAGATCATAAGCGACTGCACTGCAGATAAAGAGTTTGATCTGTTTATCGCACAGGACTGCGGGGATCTGGGCAGACTTGGAGACGCGGCAAAATATTTTGAGCATGCAAAAAAAACAGCGTGTATCGATCATCATATCAGTAACCAGAGTTTTGCGGATGAAAACTATATTTTTCCGCAGGCGAGTTCTGCGTCGGAACTGGTATTTGAACTGATCCCGAGAGAACGTCTGACCAAAGAGATCGCAGAATGCATTTATACCGGAATCATCCATGATACCGGTGTGTTCCAGTATTCCTGCACATCGGAAAAAACGATGGAGGCAGCAGGTGTTCTGATGGGAATGGGCATTGATTTCCCGAAGATCGTGGATCAGACGTTTTTTACAAAAACCTATGAGCAGAACCGTATCATGGGACTTGCGCTGGTAAAAAGTAAGCTGCATCTGGATGGAAAATGCATCTCGAGTATCATAACTGCAGAGGAAATGAGAGAATACAATGTTCTTCCGAAACATTTAGACGGGATCGTCAGCCAGCTTCGCGTGACAAAGGACGTGGAAGCAGCAGTCTTTTTATACCAGACAGATGAAGAAAATTATAAAGTCAGCACCCGTTCTGCAAGTTATGTGGATGTTGCAAAGATCGCAGCAAAATATGGCGGTGGCGGACATGTCAGGGCAGCAGGTTTTTCCGTGGCGGGAGATCCGGAAAAACGGCTGAATGAAATTATTGAAGATATCAGAGAACAGATCACAGATTAACGATACAGGCAGCCTGAAATTTTCAGATTGCAGAAAATGACGGCTGTACATGAGACGGGAAAATTTATGATTAACGGAATTATCAATGTATACAAAGAAAAAGGATATACATCCTTTGATGTGGTCGCAAAACTAAGAGGTATTTTAAAAACAAAGAAAATCGGACACACAGGGACACTCGATCCGGATGCGGAGGGAGTGCTTCCTGTGTGTCTTGGTAAAGCGACAAAAGTCTGCGACCTTTTGACGGACAAAAACAAAGAATACGTTGCGGTGATGCTGCTTGGAAAGGTGACAGACACGCAGGATACCACGGGAACTGTTTTAGAGGAACATCCGGTAGAAGTAACGGAAGAGCAGGTAAAAGAGGCAGTCCTTTCTTTTACAGGGGAATACATGCAGGTTCCGCCGATGTATTCTGCATTAAAAGTGAACGGAAAGAAACTGTGCGATCTCGCAAGGGCCGGTGTGACGGTGGAACGTCAGGCAAGACCGGTTCAGATCTATTCCATTGAGATTATTAAAATGGAACTGCCCCGGGTCTGTATGCGTGTGCGCTGTTCAAAGGGAACTTATATCCGTACATTATGTCAGGACATCGGTGAGAAACTTTCCTGTGGAGCATGTATGGAATCCTTGCTGCGCACAAAGGTATCTGAATTTTGTGTACAGGATGCGCTTCGCCTCTCCGAGATCGAAGAACGTGTACAAAAAGCGGCAGGACAGACACCGTCAGAACAGTGGAACGCAGAGATGTTTGATTTTATTTATGCGGTTGATTCCGTATTTTTACAGTATAAAAAAGCGGTGATCTGCAAAGAATGGAACAAACTGTTATATAATGGAAACCGGATGAAAAAAGACATGTTTGTTTCTTATCAGAAAGACTGGGAACAGCAGAAGGTTCGTATTTATGATGAAGAAGGGCGTTTTATCGGGATATATGAGTACTCCGAGATACACGGGGATTATAAACCGGTAAAATTGTTTATGGAAGCATGAAATATCTGAAAAACACAACCGAATTTTATATTGAAGAGCCAACCGTACTTTCACTTGGAAAATTTGACGGGATACACAGAGGCCATGAACTCCTGATGGAACATCTGGCATCCAAAAAGGAAGCGGGACTTGCAGCGGTCATATTCACATTTAATATTCCACCACGGAAAAGTGTGGAACAGGTTGAGGCGAAAGTTTTAACAACCAATGAAGAAAAAATGCATATCTTTGAGCAGATTGGGATCGACTATCTGGTCGAGTGTCCGTTTACAAGAGAGATCATGTGCATGGAACCGGAAGATTTCATTGCCAAGATCGTGCATCAGCTTCATGTAAAGTGTTTTGTGGTTGGTTCTGATTTCCACTTTGGGCACAATCGCAGGGGCGATTATCACATGTTGAAAGATTTATCGGACAAGTATGGCTATGAGGTGCTTGTGATCAATAAAATGCAGGAAGATAAGAGAGATATCAGCAGCACATTTGTCCGGGAAGAGATTGCAAAGGGCAATATTGAGAAGGCAAATCATCTGTTAGGGTATCACTATTTTGTGACAGGGGAGATCCTTCACGGAAGACATTTAGGCAGCACGAAACTTGGGATCCCGACGATCAACCAGATTCCGCCGGAGGAAAAACTGCTTCCGGAGAGTGGTGTCTATGTGACAGAAGTGCGGCTTGGCGACCGGAGCTACCGTGGCGTTACAAACGTTGGGGTGAAACCGACGATTGAAGGAAAAAATCCGGTCGGTGTTGAGACACATCTTCTGGATTTTGCCGGGGATCTTTACGGCAAAGTAGTGACGGTCGAGTTCTTGACAAGAATCCGGGAGGAACGGAAATTTTCATCCATCGAGGCTTTAAAAGAGGAAATGCAGAATAATATTGCATATGCGAGGGCATGGTTCGAGAAAAATGAATCCTAAATATTACGGAAATGTTACATAAATATGTTGACATTGTAAAAAATGACTGCTATACTTGAGCGGTATTAATAAACGAAGTATTCAGGATTCTTTGGAAAGGTACGGATATGAAAGCAAAATGGGTTAAGGCAGCCGGACTTCTTGCAGCCGGTTCTCTTGTATTTTCAGCAGCTTATATTGACGGAAAGCCGGGTGTGAAAGACACACAGGAAGTAATGGCAGAGAGCACAGATTCCCAGATACATGAAGTGTCTGCGGGGGTGTCTTCCACATTGGCAGAACAGATGGAAAATTATACAAAACAGGGTACGGATCTTGCATCCGGTGTTACTGATGTGATGTCGGATTACCTTTCTGTTACCGCAGCAGATATGGTCAGTGTTTCAGAATCCGACCGTGATATGACTGCATCCGGCCAGGAAGATGAGACACAAACAGAGGAAGAAAAACAGGCACAGGCGCTTGCAGAGGCAGCCAGTGCATTTGGATACACAAATCTGGGAATCGCACAGGCAGATGGCAATATCAATGTCCGTGAAGTTCCGGGAACAGAGGCAGAGATTGTTGGAAAGCTGCCAAACAATGCAGGATGTGAGATTATCGGAACAGATGGTGACTGGACACAGATCGAGTCCGGAAAAGTAAAAGGATATGTAAAATCAGAATATCTTCTGACCGGCGAAGCAGCGATCGCAAAGGCACAGGAAGTAAAGCAGACAGTTGCAACCGTAACGACGACCACGCTTTATGTCCGTGACGAGACAAACACAGACAGCCATGTCATCACCATGATGCCGGAGGGTGAGGAACTTGAGGTTATTGAAGTCCTTGACGGCTGGGTAAAGATCAATGTCGACAGTGATGAGGGATATGTCTCTTCAGACTATGTCAGCATTGCAACCGAACTTCCGAAGGCACAGACTATGACAGAAGTCCGTTATGGACAGGGTGTATCGGATGTCCGTGTATCCCTTGTTTCCTATGCAACACAGTTTGTCGGAAACCCGTATGTATGGGGTGGAACCAGTCTGACAAGAGGGGCGGACTGTTCCGGATTTGTCATGAGCGTATTTGCCAACTATGGCATTTCACTTCCACATTCTTCAAGAGCACAGGCAAACTGCGGTACAAAGATTTCCGCATCGGATGCACAGCCGGGAGATCTTTTCTTCTACGGCAACGGAAGCAGTATCAATCATGTGGCTATTTATATTGGAGGCGGCCGTGTGGTACATGCAAGTTCACCGAAGTCCGGTATCAAGATCTCAGGAGCATACTATAGAACACCGGTCAAAGTAGTCCGTGTGATCAATAATTAAATTTAGGCATTTACAACAGAAACAACCCATGTTATAATAGCGGAGTATGAGTTTAGCCCATATTCGGTAGATGGACACTCCGACCTTTTACTGAGTATCATATCCCGGCACAGCCGGAACGGGCGTTTAATAAGAAAAGGAGGATCATAACATGATCGCAAAGGAAAAGAAACAGGCAATTATCGCAGAGTATGGCAGAACACCGGGAGATACAGGTTCACCGGAAGTTCAGATCGCTATCTTAACAGCACGTATCGAGGAGTTAAATGCTCATCTTGCTGAGAACAAAAACGACTATCATTCAAGACGTGGTCTTTTAAAGATGGTTGGTCAGAGACGTGGTTTACTGGCATACTTAAAGAAAGTTGATATCGAAAGATATCGTTCCTTAATTGAGCGCTTAGGTCTTAGAAAATAAGATCTTCTCCATACAGAGCCGCTTCCGCATGGAGGCTGGCATGTATGGATACCGTATGGAATCTGTTTTCATACGGTTTTATCGAGTGGAGACTTACTCCACTCGATTTTCAGTTAAAATAAGAAAGAATCCTGTGAAAACAGGTTCTTTGCCAAAGGCAGAAGTATATTTCCGAGACCACTGAAAAATGTATGAGAGGTCGTGGATTTTTCAGTAGTTTCGGTGCTTCTGTCTCCACAGAGAAAAGGAGAAAACGCATGTATAAAAGTTTTTCAATGGAACTTGCAGGCAGAACACTGACCGTAGATATCGGCAGAGTATGTGCCCAGGCAAACGGAGCCGCATTATTAAAATACGGTGAGACAACAGTTTTATCTACTGCTACCGCATCGGACAAGCCGAGAGACGGAGTCGATTTCTTCCCGCTCAGCGTTGAGTACGAAGAGAAAATGTATGCAGTCGGAAAAATCCCTGGTGGATTTAACAAGAGAGAAGGTAAGGCATCCGAGAATGCAATCCTTACTTCCCGTGTTATCGACCGCCCGATGCGTCCGTTATTCCCGAAGGATTACCGTAACGACGTTACCATCAACAACATGGTTATGTCTGTTGACCCGGAGTGCCGTCCGGAAGTTGTTGCAATGATCGGTTCCGCACTTGCAGTTACCATTTCTGATATCCCGTTTGCAGGTCCTTGTGCCATGACACAGATGGGTATGGCAGATGGCGAGTTTATTATCAATCCTTCCCAGAAAGTATGGGATACCGGTGATTTACAGCTTACCGTTGCATCTACCGCTGAGAAAGTCATCATGATCGAAGCTGGTGCAAATGAGATTCCGGAAGAGAAGATGATCGAGGCAATCTATAAATGTCATGATGTGAACCAGACAATCATCGCTTTCATCAACCATATCGTAGAAGAGGTTGGTAAGCCAAAACATGAGTATACAAGCTGTGCAATCCCGGAAGAGATGTTTGCTGCAATCAAAGAGATCGTAACACCGGAGCAGATGGAAGAAGCTGTATTTACCGATGAGAAACAGAAACGTGAAGAGAACATCCGTGAGATCACAGATAAACTTGCTGAGGCATTCGCAGATAACGAAGAGTGGTTGGCAGTGCTTGGCGAGGCTGTTTACCAGTATCAGAAAAAGACTGTCCGCAAGATGATCTTAAAAGACCACAAACGTCCGGATGGCCGTGCAATCAACCAGATCCGTCCGCTTGCAGCTGAGGTTGACCTGATTCCTAGAGTGCATGGTTCTGCAATGTTTACCCGTGGACAGACACAGATCTGTGATGTTGTCACATTAGCTCCGCTTTCTGAGGTACAGAAGATCGACGGATTAGATGAGAACATCACAACAAAGAGATATATCCATCAGTACAACTTCCCTGCATATTCTGTAGGTGAGACAAAAGTTTCCCGTGGACCGGGACGCCGTGAGATCGGTCACGGTGCACTGGCTGAGAAAGCACTTATGGCAGTACTTCCTTCTGAGGAGGAGTTCCCATATGCGATCCGTGCCGTATCCGAGACATTTGAGTCAAATGGATCTACTTCCATGGCTTCCACCTGTGCATCCTGTATGTCTTTAATGGCAGCAGGTGTTCCGTTAAAAGCAATGGTTGCAGGTATTTCCTGTGGTCTTGTTACCGGTGACACAGATGATGATTACCTTGTTCTTACGGATATCCAGGGTCTTGAGGATTTCTTCGGAGATATGGACTTTAAGGTAACCGGTACACACAAAGGTATCACAGCAATCCAGATGGATATCAAGATCCATGGTCTTACAAGACCGATCGTTGAGGAAGCAATCGGACGTGCGAGAGAGGCAAGAATCTACATCATGGATGAGGTTATGTCAAAAGCAATCGAGGAGCCGAGAAAAGAAGTCAGCACATTCGCACCGAAGATCGTTCAGATCCAGATCAATCCGGACAAGATCGGTGATGTAGTCGGACAGAGAGGAAAGACGATCAACGAGATCATTGACCGCACAGGCGTTAAGATCGACATTACCGATGACGGTGCTGTATCTGTATGTGGCACAGACGCAGAGATGATGAACAAAGCAATCGAAATGATCAAGATTATCACCACTGACTTTGCAGAGGGACAGATCTTTACTGGTACTGTTGTAAGCATCAAAGAATTTGGCGCATTTGTTGAATTTGCTCCAGGTAAAGAGGGAATGGTTCATATTTCCAAGATTTCCAAAGAGCGTATCAATCGTGTGGAGGATGTCCTGACATTAGGAGATAAAGTAAAAGTTGTCTGCCTTGGAAAAGACAAGATGGGACGCATCAGCTTCTCTATGAAGGATGTTCCGGCAGAGGCATAAGAAAAAACAAATAGTTTAAAAATTATAAATAATCTATATACAAGATATATGGATTTGAAAAAGAACTGTATGTTAATGATAGTTATTAACGTGCAGTTCTTTTTTGTAATACCTGACAATAGAATGGCCTCATCGGCATTACAATCCCATAATTCCGTCCACTGGCAGGGAAAAGGCAACACCATGGGCAGGAGAGTCCATTCCATGAGCAGAGCTGATCGCCTGCATGATCTCTGTTTTTTATCTTTTGGTACAACGATTGCGACGATTTCCTGTTCTTCCTGGATCGTGATGCCGAAGATGACAGCCGATTTTCCGGGACTGCAGCGCAGACCTTTTAAGATCGTGCCTCCGGTTGCACCGGCAGCGCGCGCGGTGTTCATGACAGCGTCACTGTATCCCTGATTGATTGTTACAAGTATCATAGCATGTGTAATTGGTTCACTCATCTTTTTCACTTCCTTTTCAACTTCTTCGCCGTCTGATTCTGCGGTGTGCTCGTTTAAAAGTTTATATAGAAATCCCTGCATACCGTTCATGGGAATACTGACGGCAATACCGGTTCCTTTTTTATGAAGGCTCAATGCCTGATTCATTTCAGCGAGCAGAATTTTTTTGCGTCCGTTTGGAATAAAACAGAGTGTGATACTTTTCTGGATACTTCCAAGACCGCATAATTCTAACCATTCTGAACTGGCTGTGCCGATCCCATGCATCTGATAGTAGACCGGTATATGGGAATCTGCTAAAAATTCGCATAATTGCTCTCTAGATATGGGAGTCTGTGATAATTACAAGGCAGCGGTAAGCTTCTCGTTTTTTCTGTTCCTGCTATCGTTAAAAATCCTCCTCAAATCCAGAATTTCATTGTCGTCAATGCCAATGATGGCGGCGGCAGGGGTACTTGCTTTCTTTAATTTCATATTATAGGAGACACCCATGACCTGAACTGCAATAAGTGGTGCCATGGCAACATCGCAACAACTCCGAAAGCATCTGTGACTACATTTCCTCCGATCGCGGTACATGCACCCATGGCAAGCGGGAGCAGAAAAGTGGAAGTCATAGGACCACTCGCAACACCGCCGGAGTCGAAGGCAATGCCGACAAATACTTTTGGTACAAATCTTGTCAGAATCAGTGCAATCAGGTATCCCGGGATTAAAAGCCAGTAAATGTTTAAACCGGTAAGAACACGAAGCAATGCAAGTGCAACGGAGGCGGATACACCGATCGACAGGCTTAAATTCATGGTATCTCTGGAAATAGAGCCGTTTGTGACGTCCTCAACCTGACGGTTTAATACCTGGACCGCAGGCTCTGCTTTTACGATATAGTAACCGATCAAGGCACCGATCGGGATTAAAATCCATTTCCACGGCTGGCCGGCAAGACTGCTTCCAAGAAGACTTCCAACAGGAGCAAATCCGACGTTTACACCGGTTAAGAAAAGGATCAGACCGATGATCGTGTAGAGTAAACCGATGATCATTTTGATCACCTGCGGCTTGTGATAACGTCTGGAAATAAGCTGGAAGATCAGAAATACGAAAATTACCGGAAGGATGGACAGCAGAACCTCTTTTGCATAATCCGGTATCATATGTACAAATTCGCGGATCACGTCCTGCATCGTGATTACGTCCGGGATTGTTGTCTCATTGTATGCGGCACCAGTTGGATGATAAAAAATGCCAAGCAGAAGGACCATTAAAACAGGACCTACACTGCAAAAAGAAATCAGACCAAAACTGTCACTCGAACCGTTTTTATCGTTTCTGGTTGCGGAGAGACCAACACCGATCGCCATAATAAAGGGAACTGTCATGGGACCTGTCGTCACGCCGCCGGAGTCAAATGCGACTGCAATAAAATCAGCAGGAGCCGCGAAAGAAAGAAAAAACAGTGCAATATAAAAAATGCACAAAAGAACTGGAAGACTGATCCGAAAGAGAATACGGAGTACGGCGATCACTAAGAATACGCCGACACCAAGTGCAACCGTAAAGATCAGGGTATTGTTCGGAATAGAAGGAACCTGATTTGCAAGAACCTGAAGATCGGGTTCTGCGAGGGTTATGATAATACCCATCAGAAAGCATACGCCGATTAAAACAGGAAGCTTTCTTGTTTTCATAATGGAAGAACCAACGCCTTCGCCGAGAGGTGTCATGGCAGTTTCTGCACCGAGCTGGAAAAAAGCCATGCCGATGATCAGCATAAATGCACCGACTAAGAACAGGGCGATCGTTCCGGTTTCCATGGGAACAACAAAAATGGAAAGCAGGAGCACGATCACCGTGATCGGCAGGACTGCATTTACGGATTCGTCAAATTTTTCTTTGAGTTTTTTGTTCAAGATGGCATCACACTACTTTCTTTTTTGATTTTAAAGCGAACCAAAATAGTTCACTAATTAACTATTATTTATTATAAGGAAAATCATGCCAAGTGTCAAACATTCTTCTGAATATTCAGAAAAATTTAACATTTTTTTATCATTTTTAGCAGAAAATAAATTTCTTCATATAATAATATGGAAGTTCTTTGACAGAATGGGAGAGACTATGGATCGGGTGAAGAAGATGATTCACACGGATTATGCATACAGATCAGGACTTAGCGGACAGAATGTTACCGTTGCAGTGATGGATACCGGTATTGTTGCACATCCGGATTTTGAGGACAGAATCATATATTTTCATGATTTTTGTTATGGGAGAAAGGAAATGTATGATGATAATGGTCACGGCACCCATGTTTCGGGGATTATTGCGGGAAACGGAAAAATGTCTGAGCAGTATCTGAAAGATACTGCACATAAGGTTCGGATATACAGTGGAGTTGCACCAAAATGCAGGATTATCATGTTAAAGGTTTTAGATGAAAATGGAAATGGAAATACGAAAAAAGTACTTGATGCAGTGATGTGGGTCAAAGAGAACAGGGAACGTTATCATATTAAGATATTAAATATATCGGTAGGAATGTTACCGGGCGCAGGTGTGGAGGAGCAGAGGAAGCTTTTATATGCGATCGATGAATTGTGGGATGCAGGGATCATGGTCGTTGCCGCTGCAGGAAATAACGGACCAAAAGAAAATACGGTGACGATTCCGGGTATTTCAAGAAAAGTACTGACGGTCGGAAGCAGTGATGATGATACCTATGACCGTGGGAGAAAAGTTTTAAAAACCGGATACAGCGGCAGGGGGCCGACTGCATGCTGCATCGTAAAGCCGGAAATCCTCGCACCCGGAACCGGTATTACAAGCTGCAGCAAGGATAAAAGCGGATATCAGGTAAAAAGCGGAACTTCCATGGCAGCACCGGTTGTCTCAGGGGCGCTTGCCCTTGCATTTGAGAAGTATCCATCATTTACTCCGGCAGAAATGAAGCTGCGCCTTTATGAGAGAGCATATCCGAGAAGTGCGCAGCTTGGCAGGATCGGATGGGGGATGATACATGTGGATCATCTCGTGCGTTGACTTTTGAGAGGAAAATTATTACAATAAGCACATGTTTGTACTGTGGCACAAACTTGTGATGCAGATGAAAACGTTGCTTTCATTGAAAAGCGTGCAGGGAGAATGGAGATTTGTATGAAGAAAATATTACATCTCATATTTGGAAGATTTTTTGTGGTTGCCATGGCAATCATTTTACAGGTGTTATGGCTGTGTGTCGTATTGTGGCAGCTCAGTTACAAGTTTACGTATGTCAATTTGCTTGTGCGTGTGATAGCAATCATTGTTGTGCTTGTAATCGTCAATAAATGGACAAATCCGGCGAATAAACTCTCGTGGACGTTTTTAATCTTATTGTCGCCGATTTTTGGACTTATGGTATATTTCTTATTTGGAAGATCCGGTCTGACCAAACATACAAGAGAGAGAATGGATGCTGTCAACCGTCAGGTGGAAGCATTGTTTCAGAGAGATAGCGCAGAGGAGAAAGGCTTAGAAAAAGAAAGCCGGTCAGCATATCTGCAGTCATCTTATATTGATAAATGGGCGGGATTTCCATTATATCAGAACACGCAGACAAAATATTACAGCTGCGGGGAAGAAATGTTCCCGGATATGTTAGAGGCACTGCGCGGTGCAAAACATTTTATATTTCTCGAGTATTTTATCATTGAAGAAGGATATATGTTCAATACGATCCTTGATATTCTTGAGGAAAAGGCAAAGGCCGGAGTGGATGTGCGCTTTATCTATGATGATGTCGGCAGCATCAATTCTATTTCTTTTGGATATTATAAAAAGCTGCAGGAGAGAGGGATTCCCTGTGTGACATTCAATCCGTTTAAACCACTGATCTCTGTGGTGATGAACAACCGCGATCACCGTAAAATTTTTGTGGTGGATGGGTATATTGGATTTACAGGCGGTATCAATCTTGCCGATGAATATATCAATAAAGTCAAAAGGTTTGGATACTGGAAGGATACCGGAGTGCGGATTGAGGGAGAGGCAGTCTGGAGCCTTACGGCAATGTTTCTGGAAATGTGGAATTATATCAACCGTTCCACGGAAGATTACAGCAGATTCCTGCCGTCTGTTTACAGGGAGAAAGAATTTACCTCCGATGGCTTTGTACAGCCGTATGGTGACAGTCCGCTCGATAATGAAAACGTCGGAGAAAATATTTATCTGAATATCATAAACCGTGCGAAAAACTATGTGTATATTTTTACACCATATCTGATCATCGATCACGAAATGCTGATCTGTCTCTCAAATGCAGCAAAGAGCGGTGTGGATGTAAGGATCGTGACACCGGGTGTGCCGGATAAAAAGGCAGTATATCTTTTAACACAGTCTTATTATGAACCGCTTTTAAAGAATGGTGTGAAGATTTTTCAGTATACACCGGGATTTATCCATGCAAAATGTTTTGTCTGTGACGATGAGATCGCGACGGTCGGCAGTGTAAACCTTGACTACCGGAGTCTGTTTTTACACTTTGAATGTGGTGTATTTATGTACCGGTCTAAGGCAGTCATGCAGGTAAAGGAAGACTGCCTCAGGACATTTGAAGAGTCGGAGGAGATGGATGTTTCATTCTGCCGCAGACGAAGACTTCCGGTACGTATGGTTCAGAGCCTGATGCGTCTGTTTGCACCGTTGTTATAATATGAGAACAAATGTTCCACACCATCAGATCAGTGATATGTAATAACAGAATGTTTCATGACATCAAATCAGTGATACACCGGACTCTGTATTTTTAAGGAACAAAATATAACAGGGTGCGGCAAAAATAATCTTTATAATCTGCAGCATCGACTGTATCCGCATATACAATATTGACACTGCCGATCGGCGTTCCATTTAGAGAATAGACCGCCTTCCCGGCAGTGTTTCCTTTTTTTACTGGTGCTGTCACATTTTCCGGCAGTTTGATGCTTTTGGTAATGCCGGTAAGATCACTTCCGTCTGTTGTCATGTATTGAAAAGGTCTTTGGTAAATGATGCCTACAGAATCCGCAATGCCTTTTTCGACCGAAAGATCGTCTAACTTATCTTCGTGGCTGTCACAGTAAATCCTGCATTTCCCAAACCCATAATTCAAAAGAGTCGTGGCATCCGCAGAGCGTGACTTGATATCAGGAGCCCCCATGATGACGGCGATCAGTTCCATATCATCTTTTTTTGGCGGTTGCGGAAATACAGTACATGGCAGTGTTGGTAAATCCGGTTTTTAAGCCGGTGGCATACTGGTAATGTTTGATCAGCTTATTGGTGTTCGTCAGACCGAACTCCGAGGAACCTTTTGCGGTAGTGTGGGTGATATTTTCCATCCAGATTGTGCAGTAATCATGGATTTTCGGGTATTTTGTGATCAGTTCGCGCGACATCAGTGCAATGTCATTGGCGCTGGTCATATGTCCGTCGGCATCTAAACCACAGCAGTTGACGAAATTGGTGTCATTCATACCGAGTCCTTTTGCGCGTTCGTTCATCATGCGGACAAATTCTGATTCGGAACCGGCAACATGTTCTGCCATGGCAACACAGGCGTCATTGGCGCTCGCAACACTGATACATTTGATCATCGTTTCGACTGTCTGGGTTTCACCCGGTTCTAAAAACACCTGGGAACCGCCCATGCTTGCTGCATATTCGGAGACGGTCACCGTGTCATCTAAGGAAATCTGTTTGGATGAGAGTGCATCAAAAATCAGAAGCAGCGTCATAATCTTGGTGACACTTGCCGGATGCCTTGCCTCGTGGGAATTTTTTTCGTAGACGACTGCACCGGTGGAAGCCTCCATCAAAATGGCGCTTGGTGCGGAGATATTTAAGTCTGCAGCAGGTGCAGTATCTGTCTGGGCAGCAGGAGACAGGGGGACGGTTACATTCGGAATGAAACAGGAAGATGCAGGAAGTACCGTGCCCTGCACAAGGAGATTGAGACCGAGCAGAATGGAAACCATGAATTTCAAGAATATGCCCTCCGTAGGGTTCTGTTATAATTTATTTTAGATACGAAGGATGTACATTATGCATAAAAATCTTGAATTTTGCGGGAATCCACGGTAAAATCAATATTTGTGGAATGAGAGGGTATGACATAGATGGAATTAACTGTAAAACTTCAGGTGTTTGAGGGGCCGTTAGATCTGCTTTTACATCTGTTAGAAAAAAATAAAGTCAATATATATGATATTCCAATCGTGGAGATCACAAACCAGTATATGGAATATATTGCCGAAATGCGCAGACAGGACTTAAATGTGATGAGCGAATTTCTCGTGATGGCGGCGACACTGCTTGATATCAAATCAAAAATGCTGCTCCCTGCAAAAGAAAGCGAGGATGAGGAAGAAGAAGATCCGAGAGCGGAACTTGTGCAGCAGCTGTTGGAATATAAAATGTATAAATGTATGGCATATGAACTCAGGGATCGTCAGATTGATGCGGAAAAAGTATGGTTTAAAGCACCGACAATCCCGCCCGAAGTTCTTGCATATGAAGAACCGGTTGATGTGAATGAACTGATGTCCGGGGTAACACTTGCGAGGCTGAATGATATTTTTCAGTCCATCATAAAGAAACAGGCGGATAAGATCGATCCGGTCCGTTCGAAGTTTGGAAGAATCGAGAAAGAGGAAGTGTCACTTTCTGATAAGATGACATATGTGGAAGAATACAGTCTGCATCACGGACATTTTTCGTTTCGGAGTCTTTTAGAAGCACAGTCCGGGAAAATGGAAGTGGTTGTGACATTTCTGGCAATATTAGAGCTGATGAAGATGGGAAAGATCGTTGTTTCCCAGGAATACACGTTTGATGATATAAAAATTGAATCAAAAATTGCAGCCTAGCTGTGTGACAGCAGAAATGAAATGGGATCTGTGTGGAATTTTTACACACCGGAATAGAGGGTTGGTATGGAAGAAAAAAAATATGAGGCAATCGTTGAGGCGATCCTGTTTACAATGGGAGAGTCTGTGGAATTAGAGCGTATAGCAAAAACACTGGAACTTGATACAGAACGGACAAAAAAGATCATAGAACATCTGATGCAGCGCTATGAGGATGATGGCGTCGGCGTTAAGATCATGGAACTGGACGGTTCTTATCAGATGTGTACGAAGGGCGAAATGTATGAATATCTGGTGAAAATCGCAAAGCAGCCGAAAAAGCATGTGCTTACCGACGTTCTGCTTGAAACCCTTTCGATCATTGCCTACAAGCAGCCGATTACAAAGGCGGAAATTGAAAAGATCAGAGGTGTTTCCTGCGATCATGCGGTAAACAAGCTGGTGGAGTACAATCTGGTATGTGAACTTGGAAGGCTGGATGCGCCGGGACGCCCGCTGCTTTTTGGCACAACGGAGGAATTCTTAAGGAGTTTTGGCGTTCAGTCAATCGATGAACTTCCCGTGTTAAGTCCGGTCCAGGTAGAAGAATTCAAACAGGAAGCGGAAGCGGAAATGCATATGAAACTGGATATCTGATCTGGTTTCGTATGCTTTTTTTTCACAAAAAATGAGCATTTTTTGCGTATTATATACATAAGGATTGATGAAATGCTTTTTTGGAGTCTGGTGTATGTGGAAAAAACTGCTGGCATGGATCCTTGTCACTGTGATCTTAACAGGATATGGGATACAGATCGTGGAGGCTTTTGATCAAAAAGAAAATGTGCGGATGGAGGAAGTGACAGAAAAGCCGGATCAAAATTCCCTGTATGCAAAAGCAGCTGTGCTTATGGATGCGGATTCCGGGCGTATCCTGTATGAAAAAAACGGGCACCAGGCGATGGCGAATGCCAGTACGACCAAAATACTGACATGTATCATTGCACTGGAAAACTGCGACCTGGACAGCGAAGTGACCGTGAGTACGCTTGCAGCGTCACAGCCGAAAGTTCATCTGGGTATGCGGGAGGGGCAGAAGTTTTATCTGAAAGATCTGCTGTACGGACTGATGTTGGAATCTTATAATGACTGCGCTGTGGCGATTGCAGAACACATTGCAGGCACGACGGGTGATTTTGCAAAACTTATGAACGATAAAGCAGAGGAGATCGGCTGTGAGGACAGTTATTTTATCACACCGAACGGACTGGATGCCAAAAATGAAAATGGCTTTCATCACACAACAGCGGCAGATCTTTCTTTGATCATGCGGTACTGCATCAAAACATCAGAAATGGCAGAGCAATTTCTTACAATCACAAGGGAAGGACAGTATCAGTTTTCTGATATAGATGGTAAAAACAGTTACACCTGCTGTAATCATAATGCATTTTTGCAGATGATGGACGGGGCATTGTCAGGCAAGACCGGTTTTACCGGTAATGCGGGATATTGTTATGTCGGGGCATTAAAACGTGATGACAGAACTTTTATCGTTGCACTGCTTGCCTGCGGGTGGCCGAATAACAAAACATATAAGTGGGCAGATACAAAAAAACTTATGCAGTATGGAATTTCCCGGTTCCGGAAAATAAGTCTGGATGAGATTGAACTGGACGCAGGGGAATGTGCTCCGGTACAGGTGGTGGACGGACAGGGCACAAAGATCGGCGAAGAGGTAACGACAGAACTTGAAGTTGCGCCGGTGAAAGAAAATGTGGAACTATTGATCGAAAAAGACCAGGAAGTACACATGGAGTATCAATTATCCCGGAAACTTTATGCATCGGTAACGGAAGGAGATTTTATCGGTGAGATAACATACTTTCTGGGAGATGAGGTTCTGGCAAAACGTGTGGTCACAGTGAAGAATACGGTAAAAAGAATCGATTTTTGCTGGTGTGTAAAAAAAACAGCAGAATTATTTCCAATGTAAAAGCCCTAAATTCCTTGTATGCAAAAAAAACTGTCAAAAAATTAACAATTCTCTTGAAAATTTGTCACTGACCATCTATAATTTATCCTAGCGGAATTTGTTATATTTTTACATTATTCACTATGTACCATGTCAAAAGATGTGGTAACAAACTTTATAGATGGAGGGCAAAAAGGATGAATAGTAGTAATGATAGCTTGGCAATGCAGCGTATTACCAAGTTAGTCGATGAGAACAGTTTCATGGAAATCGGTTCTCTCGTAACCGCAAGAAATACAGACTTTAATCTTGCAGACACAGATACACCGTCCGATGGTGTAATTACCGGACATGGTCTGGTGGATGGCAATCTGGTATTTGTATACAGCCAGAATGCAGCTGTATTAAACGGTACTATCGGAGAGATGCATGCAAAGAAGATTGCAGCCGTATATGACATGGCAATGAAAATGGGAGCACCGGTGATCGGATTTATCGATTGCGCCGGAATGCGTTTACAGGAATCTGTGGATGCGTTAAACGGATTTGGTGAGATCTACGCAAAGGAGGTTGCAGCATCCGGCGTTGTTCCGCAGATTTCCGCTATTTTCGGAAGCTGTGGCGGTGGACTTGCAGTAGTTCCTGCATTATCTGATTTCGCATTTATGGAGAGCAAAGGAAAAATGTTCATCAATTCCCCGAATGCGATCGAGGGTAACCGTATTGAAAAATGCGATACTTCTTCCGCAGAGTTCCAGAGTGAGAAAAACGGTTGTATCGATGCTGTTGGAACAGAGGATGAGATCATTGCAGAGATCCGCGAGTTAGTAAGCGTCCTTCCTTTAAATAATGAAGGAGATGTATACACATCTGAGTGTCAGGATGATTTAAACCGTGCATGTGAGAACATGGCAGCCATGAAAGGCGATCCAAGATATTTATTAAGTGAGATCTCAGACGGACATGTATTCTTTGAAACAAAGAAAAACTATGCAAAAGATATGGTAACCGGATTTATCCAGTTAAACGGAATGACAGTCGGCGCTGTTGCAAACTGCTCAGAAGTTTACGATGAAGAGGGCAAAAAAGCAGAGGAGTTCTCCGGAGCTCTGACAGCAAGAGGATGCAACAAGGCAGCAGAGTTCGTTAACTTCTGTGATGCGTTCGAGATCCCGGTATTGTCTTTAACAAACGTAAAAGGTTATGCAGCTACTGTCTGTGCAGAAAAAGGACTTGCAAAAGCACTTGCACGCATGACAATGGCATTCGCTGATGCAACCTGCCCGAAAGTAAACCTGATCACCGGAAATGCAATCGGAAGCGCTTATGTGACAATGAACTCCAAAGCAATCGGAGCAGACTTTACATATGCATGGGAAGATGCAAAGATCGGTATGATGGATGGCGAGCTTGCAGCAAAGATCATGTACGCAGATGCATCTGCAGATGAACTCGCAGCAAAAGCAAAAGAATATGATGCATTACAGTCAAGTGTTATGACTGCAGCAAGACGTGGTTATGTAGATCTTATTTTAGATCCGGCAGACACCAGAAAATACCTTGTAGATGCATTTGAATTATTATACACAAAATGTGCAGGTGTACCGGACAAGAAACATGGAACAAAATAGAAAGGTGAAGTTATGAAGAAAAAATTATCTCTTATGCTTTGTCTTTGCTTTATGGTTCTGGCAATGACAGCATGTGGAACGGATCCTAAGAGCGTTGATTATTTTGGTATGAGTTATTCTGATATCCAGGATAACATGGAGCAGACAGTATCTGCGCTTGTTTCGTTTTCAGATGAAGATATACAGAGTGGTGCAGAATATTATGACTCAAACGGAATGGATGCATTTGCCCACTTACTGACATCCTGGGGTGAAACAGTTTCAGATCTGGGTTCCTATCAGGGACTTGGAGATCTTACTGTGACAAAAGCACAGAAGACTGTGACTGCAGACCAGGTTTTACATTTCTCAGACAGAGATGTAGTTGTTTCTTATGTATATGAATACAATTACGAGACAGAAGCACCGGAACTTACAGATGCAAGTGCAGATCTTGTGTATTCACTTGGCGAGAAAATGGGAAAAGCCGGTATGAATACATTGATGGGAATGGGAACCGTATTTGTAGTTCTTATCCTGATCAGTCTGATCATCAGCTGCTTTAAAGTGATTCCGTATTTACAGAACAAAAAAGCAAATGCTGGTGCGAAGAAAGATGTGGCAGATCCGGTTGTAGAACAGATCGAGCAGCGTGAGGAGACATCCCAGCTTACTGATGATTTAGAACTGGTTGCAGTTATTTCTGCAGCAATCGCAGCGGCAGAAGGAACATCAGCAGATGGATTCGTAGTACGTTCTATCCATAGAAGATAGGCGAAGCAGACAAGTTATAATAAATATATGTCGTAAAAAAGTAATGATCACAGGAGGATGATTCAATGAAAAGCTATACAATTACCGTAAATGGAAATGTTTATGATGTTACTGTAGAAGAGAATGGTGCTGTAAGTGCACCGGCAGCAGCACCGAGACGTGCAGCAGCTCCGGCTCCGGCAGCAGCTCCGAAGGCAGCAGCACCGGCAGGTGGCGCAGGTAACGTAAAGATCGAAGCAGGTGCAGCAGGAAAAGTATTTAAGATCGAGTCTTCTGTTGGCGCATCTGTAAAGAAAGGTGACACAATCTTAGTTCTTGAAATCATGAAAATGGAGACACCGGTTGTTGCTACCGAAGATGGTACAGTAGCAAGCATCAACGTAAGTGTTGGTGACATGGTAGAAGCAGGTGCATTACTGGCAACTTTAAACAACTAATTTTAGGAGGATAACAATGAGTTATTTTACTGAGACAATGGGCAACCTCCTTCATCAGACTGCCTTTTTTAACCTGACATGGGGAAATTTCGTAATGATCTTAGTTGCATGTATTTTCCTGTATCTGGCGATTGCAAAAGGGTTTGAACCGTTGTTACTCGTTCCGATCGCATTTGGTATGCTTCTGGTAAACATTTATCCGGATATCTTTGCAGCTCCGGAGCAGATGAGTAACGGTGTCGGTGGTTTATTCCATTATTTTTATACCTTAGATGAATGGTCAATCCTGCCATCCCTTATTTTCCTTGGCGTTGGTGCGATGACCGATTTTGGACCTCTGATCGCAAACCCGATCAGCTTCCTTTTAGGAGCAGCAGCACAGTTTGGTATTTTCGGCGCATATTTCCTTGCAATCCTGATGGGATTCAATGATAAAGCAGCAGCAGCCGTTTCTATCATCGGTGGTGCAGATGGTCCTACTTCCATTTTCCTTGCTGGAAAACTTGGACAGTCCGGCCTTATGGGACCGATCGCTGTAGCAGCATATTCTTACATGGCACTGGTGCCGATCATTCAGCCGCCAATTATGAAGTTATTTACAACGAAAAAAGAACGTGCGATCAAGATGCAGAACTTACGTCCGGTATCCAAACTTGAGAAAATCTTATTCCCAATCGTGGTAACCGTTGTTGTATGTCTGATCCTTCCGACAACAGCCCCGCTCGTTGGTATGTTAATGCTCGGTAACCTGTTCCGTGAGTGTGGTGTGGTTCGTCAGTTATCTGAGACAGCATCTAATGCATTGATGTATATCGTAGTTATCTTACTTGGTACATCCGTTGGTGCATCCACAAGTGCAGAGGCTTTCTTAAATGCAACAACTTTAAAGATCGTTGCACTTGGACTGATTGCATTTATGTTTGGTACAGCAGCCGGAGTATTGTTCGGTAAATTACTTTGCTTCATTACAAAAGGCAAGATCAACCCACTCATCGGTTCTGCCGGTGTATCCGCAGTTCCTATGGCTGCGCGTGTATCACAGAAAGTTGGTGCAGAGGAAGATCCTACGAACTTTTTACTTATGCATGCAATGGGACCAAACGTTGCCGGTGTTATCGGTACAGCAGTAGCAGCCGGTGTATTCATGGCAATCTTTGGAATTTAATCAGACGGCAGAACAAAAACAGGTTCGCTGTATAAGGAGGAAAAAATGGCTGAAGTTGTTAAAAAACCTTTAAAAATAACAGAGACAGTACTGCGTGATGCACATCAGTCTCTGATCGCAACAAGAATGACAACAGAGCAGATGCTTCCAATCGTAGATAAGATGGACAAGGTTGGATACTATGCTGTTGAGTGCTGGGGAGGCGCTACTTTCGATGCATCCCTTCGTTTCTTAAAAGAGGATCCATGGGATCGTCTTCGTAAATTAAGAGATGGTTTTAAAAATACGAAATTACAGATGTTATTCCGTGGACAGAATATCTTAGGATACCGTCCATATGCTGATGATGTAGTAGAGTATTTCGTACAGAAATCCATCGCAAACGGAATTGATATCATCCGTATTTTTGACTGTCTGAATGATCTTCGCAATCTTCAGACAGCAGTAAGCGCATGTAACAAAGAAAAAGGACATGCACAGGTGGCTTTATCTTATACACTCGGTGATGCTTATACCTTAGATTACTGGACTGATATGGCAAAAAGAGTAGAGGATATGGGAGCTGACTCTGTATGTATCAAAGATATGGCAGGACTTTTAGTTCCACAGAAAGCAGACGAGCTGGTACGTGCGATCAAAGAAGTGATCGATATCCCGTTAGAGTTACATACACACTATACATCCGGTGTTGCTTCCATGACATACATGAAAGCAGTAGAGGCAGGATGTGATATCATCGATACAGCAATGTCTCCATTTGCACTTGGAACATCCCAGCCGGCTACTGAGGTTATGGTAGAGGCATTCAAGGGAACCGAGTTTGATACAGGTTTAGACCAGAACAAACTTGCTGAGATCGCTGATTACTTCCGTCCGATGAGAGAGGAAGCATTAGAGAGCGGTCTGATGAACCCGAAAGTATTAGGTGTAAACATCAAGACTTTATTATATCAGGTACCGGGTGGTATGTTATCCAACCTGATCTCCCAGTTAAAAGAGCAGGGGAAAGAGGACAAATACGAGGAAGTACTTGCAGAAGTACCGCGTGTTCGTAAAGATCTTGGTGAGCCGCCGCTTGTTACACCTTCCTCACAGATCGTTGGTACACAGGCTGTATTCAACGTATTAATGGGTGAGCGTTACAAAGTAGCGACCAAAGAGACGAAAGATGTTCTCCTTGGAAAATACGGTCAGACTGTAAAACCGTTCAATCCGGAAGTTGTTGACAAAGTATTAGGCGATGAGAAGAAGAATGCAATTACCTGTCGTCCGGCAGATCTGTTAGAGCCAGAGCTTGACAAGATTGAAGCTGAGATGAAACAGTGGAAACAGCAGGATGAAGATGTATTATCTTACGCATTGTTCCCACAGGTTGCAACTGAGTTCTTCAAATACCGTGAAGCACAGCAGAAAAAAGTAGATGCAACAATTGCAGATACAAAGAATGGTGCATATCCGGTATAATTAGAATATGATTGATGAAATGCCACGGCAGTATTTTAGGATGCTGCTGTGGCATTTTTTGTTTTGCTGAAATATTGCTTTTTACAAAGAAAAGAATTAGAATCATCCTATAAATGATAAAGGATATAAGAAAATGGAAAATTTTGAACGGAAAACGTCGCCGAAAAATGGCATAGATACAGAAAACTGGTTTATAGAAAGTTATCGCAGATATAAAGGTCATCCGATACGGATTCTGATAGCACTGTACAAAGGAAATTATCATAAATTTGTTATGGCAGTTATCTGTTTTTTTATAAAGCATGCATGTGTGTGGGTACTTCCAATCATAACTGCAAATATCATCAATGATGTGACACAGAAGAATCCTGATACCGTGAGAAATATCTGGATCAGTGCAGCCCTTGAGATTGGTTTGATCGCACTTAATATACCAATGAATTATCTGTATACATCATATAAAAGCCTTGCAACACGTTACGCAGAAACAGGACTTCGTAAGGCATTGATCCGGAAACTTCAGCAGTTGTCGATCGCCTACCATGTGGAGACACAGTCTGGAAGGCTGCAGTCTAAGATTATGCGTGATGTGGAGGCGGTGGAGACACTTTCCACACAGATGTTCTTAAGCATTTTAAATATTGCACTGAATATCGGGGTTGCGCTGGTGGTCACAGCATCAAAAAGTAAGATCGTTTTTGTATTTTTTCTGTTGACAACTCCGGTTGCGGCAATCACGATGGTTTCGTTCCGCTCGGTCATGAAAAAAAGAAATACGGAATTTCGAAAAGAAATGGAAGAAACATCTGCGCGTGTGATGGAAATGGTGGAACTTGTCCCGGTGACAAGGGCACACGCATTGGAGGACGAAGAAGTACATAAGATGAGCGGACAGCTTTTTACAGTGGCGGAAAAGGGATATAAACTGGATCTGGTACAGGCATTATTTGGTTCAGTCGGATGGGCGGTATTCCAGGTGTTTCAGGTCGTCTGTCTGGCATTTACCGGCTATCTTGCGTTGCGTGGACGCATTATGGCGGGAGATATCACACTTTACCAGAGTTATTTTGCAACGGTGGTCAATCAGGTGTCTGCAATCGTTACATTGCTTCCGACAATCGCGAAAGGCATTGAATCTGTCAATTCCATTGGTGAGGTGCTCCTCTCAGAGGATGTGGAGCAGAATGAGGGGAAAAAGCAGTTAGAGGACGTAACTGGCATATTTGATTTTGAAGATGTTTCCTTTCATTATAAAAACAGTGACAAACCGGTGTTAAATCACCTGAACCTGCATGTAAAACAGGGGGAGACGATCGCATTAGTCGGGGAGTCAGGTGCAGGAAAATCGACTGTGTTAAATCTTGTGATCGGCTTTCATTTGGCGGACGGAGGGAAGGTCCTTTTAGATGGTAATGATATGAGGAAAATAGATCTGCGTACATACAGAAAACATCTTGCCGTTGTACCACAGACATCCATATTATTTTCAGGGACTATACGTGAAAACATTACTTACGGAAACGAACATGTTTCGGACGAAGAATTAGAACGTGTCATAAAGGCGGCAAATCTTACGGATCTGATGGAGAGCCTTCCAAATGGGGTTGATACCATGGTAGGAGAACATGGAGGAAAACTTTCCGGTGGACAAAGACAGCGCATTGCGATTGCGCGAGCACTGATCCGTGATCCGGAGGTGATCGTACTCGATGAGGCTACGTCTGCTTTAGACAGTATTTCTGAAAAACTGATACAGGAAGCTTTGGAAAATCTGACGAAGGGGAGGACGACATTTATTGTGGCACATCGGCTGTCAACAATTCGTGATGCAGATAAGATTGCCGTTCTTGCGGACGGACATTGTGTGGAATATGGTACGTTTGAGGAACTGATGGCACGAAAAGGTGAATTTTACAGAATGAAAATGATTCAAAGCTGACAAAAAGGAAAAGTTTTGATATAATAGAAATGTTGGTGTGCAAAGGCACATCATAAATTGCAGACGGTGTCATAAAATGACAGGAACGAGGGGTTATGGGCAGTAAGAATGATTTGAGTAATCGGATCAACGAGTCATACAGTAAATTGAGCAAGGGACAGAAACTGCTTGCCACCTATATCACAGATAACTATGATAAGGCAGTATTTTTGACGGCGGCAAAATTAGGTGAGGTGGTCGGAGTCAGCGAATCCACGGTTGTGCGCTTTGCCATGCATCTTGGATACCGGGGATATCCTGAATTTCAGAGTGCCTTAGAAGAACTGGTACGCAACAAATTAAACTCCATTCAGCGTATGGAAGTTACTTATGGCAGGATCAGCCAGTCAAAAATTTTAGAATCTGTTTTAAAGTCAGATGCGGAAAAAATCAACAGCACATTGGAAAAAATAGATCAGGCAGCATTTGAGATGGCAGTAGATACCATTTTGAATGCGAAACATATTTATATTATTGGAATCAGAAGCTGTGCGCCGCTTGCGTCGTTTATGGCATTTTATTTTACTTTGATGTTTGAAAATGTACGTCTGATACAGACGAGCAGTTCCAGTGAAATTTTTGAACAAATGGTTCGTATTGGTAAGGAAGATGTAATTATCGGAATCAGTTTTCCGAGATATTCCATGCGGACGTTAAAGGCTATGGAGTTTGCCAACAACCGCAGTGCAAAAGTGATTACATTAACAGACAGTGTGCATTCACCGATGAATTTGTATTCGTCCTGTAATCTGATCGCAGACAGTGATATGGCGTCTATTGTGGATTCACTGGTTGCACCACTCAGCGTGATCAATGCCCTGATCGTGGCACTCTGTATGAAAAAACAGAGAGATGTTGCGAAGACATTAGAAATGTTAGAAGGAATCTGGGATGAGTATCAGGTCTATGAAAATGATGAGATCAATGCGATTGACGATTCCATAAAAATGCGTTATGCAAAAATAGGAGACAGCGATTTTCATGAATAAAATCATTGTAATAGGCGGGGGACCGGCTGGAATGTTTGCTGCGATCGCCGCAGCGGAAACCGGCAGTCAGGTTATTCTGCTTGAAAAGAATGAAAAACTTGGAAAAAAACTTTTCATTACTGGAAAGGGACGATGCAATATTACCAATGCGGGAGATATGGATAATCTCTTTGCAAATGTTATGACCAATGCAAAGTTCTTATATAGCGCCTTTTATTCGTATGACAATCAAAGAGTCATTGATTTTTTTGAGAGAAACGGACTGAGGACAAAAACAGAGCGTGGCAACCGGGTATTTCCTGTTTCGGATCATTCCTCGGATGTGATCGCAACATTGCAGAAAGTGCTGAAAGAGAAAAAAGTAAAAGTAATGCTGCATACACAGGTACAAAGTCTGCTTATGGAATCATCCGGAGAAGATGCGCCGGAAAACATTGTCACAGGCGTAAAGCTGACAGATGAAACCACAATGCCGGCAGATGCAGTGATCATTGCGACAGGTGGATTTTCCTATCAGACGACCGGCTCTACAGGGGATGGTTACCGTTTTGCAAAAGAAGCAGGACATACCGTCACGGACATCCGGCCGTCACTGGTACCGTTTCTCGCAAAAGAAGACTATGTCCGGCAGATGCAGGGACTTTCATTAAAAAATGTGGAAGTACGCATTTTAAATGGAAAAAAACTGCTGTATCAGGAGTTTGGCGAGATGCTGTTTACACACTTTGGTGTCAGCGGGCCGCTGCTTTTATCGGCGAGTGCAGCTATCAAACCGTCTCTTACGGCCGGAGAACTTTCTATGTTTATAGATTTAAAGCCGGCACTTACGGAAGAACAGTTAGATCACCGTCTGTTAAGAGAGTTTGATGAGGCGAAGAACAAGCAGTTCAAAAACTCCATTGGTGGGCTTTTCCCGGCTAAAATGATTCCGGTCATGCTGGATCTTAGCGGAATCGATCCGGAGAAAAAGGTCAATGAGATCACCAAAGAGGAACGCAGACATTTTACCGGACTGATCAAGGCATTCCCGGTCACACTGTGTGGACTCCGTGATTTTAACGAAGCGATCATCACGAAGGGCGGCGTGAAAGTAAAAGAAGTCAATCCGTCTACGATGGAGTCAAAACTGGTGCCGCATTTATATTTTTGTGGAGAGGTGTTAGACCTGGATGCGATGACTGGTGGTTATAATTTACAAATTGCATGGTCCACCGGTTATCTTGCGGGAATCTCAGCGGCGCAGCCGGATGAAAGATAACAGATGATAAAGCGTTATAAATCTATGGATTGTTATGGACAAAAGAATAGGAAATAAAAAACACAGCAAAATGTAAAAGGAGAATAAAACATGAGTATGAATATTGCAATTGACGGACCGGCAGGAGCAGGAAAGAGCACGATCGCAAAGCGGCTGGCGAAAAAACTTGGATTTATCTATGTGGACACGGGAGCAATGTACCGTGCGATGGCATATTATTTTTTACAGCATAACATTGATGCAAAAGATGAAAATGCGATCGCGGCAGCATGCCCGGACGTGGATGTCACGATCACTTATGAAAACGGAGAACAGCAGGTACTTTTAAATGGAGAGAATGTAAATGGTGTGATCCGCAATGAGGAAGTTGGAAATATGGCATCTTCCACAAGCGTCTATCCGGTGGTCCGCAAAAAGCTAGTGGAACTCCAGCGTCAGCTTGCAAAGTCTGCAGATGTCATCATGGATGGAAGAGATATTGGAACGTGTGTTCTTCCGGACGCACAGGTCAAAATCTATCTGACAGCAAGTTCTGCGACACGGGCAAAGAGAAGATACGATGAGCTGACGGAAAAAGGAGTAAGCTGTGATCTTGCAGAGATCGAAAAAGATATTATTGACCGTGATTACCGTGACATGCATCGTGAAACATCACCGCTTCGTCAGGCAGAGGATGCTGTTTTGGTTGACAGTTCGGAAATGAATATTGATGAAGTGGTAGATGCCATTTATCAGGTTTATTCAGAGGCAAAATAAGGAAACATAAAATATGAAGATAACATTGGCAAAAAGTGCAGGTTTCTGCTTTGGCGTAAAGCGCGCGGTCGATACCGTGTATGAGCAGCTGGAAATGAGTGCCGCAGAGAGACAGCCAATCTATACATTCGGTCCGATCATCCACAATGAAGAGGTGGTGCGTGATCTGGAAGAAAAAGGAGTGACTGTTTTAGAGAGCGTAGAAGAACTCGAAGAGAGGGCGGCGCATGGCGGAACGGTCATCATCCGTGCACACGGAGTGGAAAAGGGCATATCTGAAAAAATAAAAGAACTTGGCTATACATTGGTGGACGCAACCTGCCCGTTTGTGTTAAAGATACACCGCCTTGTGGAAAAACACAGTGCCGAAGGGGCGCAGATCGTAATTATCGGGAATGAAAAGCATCCGGAAGTACAAGGAATCAAAAGCTGGTCACTTGATCCGCATACGGCTGTGATCGCAACCCCGGAAGAGGCAGAAAAATATCAGGCAAAATCTGGGAAAAAGGTATGTATTGTAGCACAAACGACATTTAATTACAATAAATTTCAAGAATTAGTTGAAATTATAAATAAAAAAGGTTATGATATAATTGTTTTAAATACAATCTGCAATGCCACCGAGGAAAGACAGACTGAGGCAGCAAAGATTGCCCGTGATGTGGACGCCATGATTGTCATAGGGGGCAGAAATAGTTCCAATACGCAGAAGTTGTTTGAAATATGTAAAAACGAATGCAACAATACTTACTATATACAAACTGTAAAAGATTTGGATATCACATGTTTTGAGTCCATCGATAGCGTAGGTATTACCGCAGGGGCTTCTACCCCAAACAAAATTATTGAGGAGGTTCAAAAGAATGTCAGAAATGAGCTTTGAACAAATGCTGGAGGAATCATTTAAAACAATAAGAAATGGAGAGGTAGTTGAAGGTACCGTTATCGATGTAAAACCTGATGAGATCGTATTGAATATCGGCTACAAATCAGACGGAATCATTACTCGTAATGAATATACGAACGAAGCTAACGTTGATTTAACAACACTGGTATCTGTCGGCGACACCATGGAAGCAAAGGTTCTTAAGGTAAATGACGGTGAGGGACAGGTATTACTCACATACAAACGTCTCGCAGCAGAAAAAGGCAGCAAGAGATTAGAAGAGGCATTTGAAAACAAAGAAGTATTAACAGCAAAAGTAGCACAGGTATTAGACGGCGGTCTCTGCGTGATCGTGGATGAAACAAGAGTATTTATCCCGGCAAGCCTTGTATCTGATAGCTATGAGAAAGATTTATCCAAGTACAAAGATCAGGATATCGAGTTCGTGATCAGCGAGTTCAATCCAAAACGCAGAAGAATCATCGGCGACAGAAAACAGCTTTTAGTTGCTAAGAAATTAGAGCAGCAGAAAGAGCTGTTTGCAAAGATCAAAGTTGGTGATGTTATGGAAGGAACTGTTAAAAATGTAACAGACTTCGGTGCATTCATTGACCTTGGCGGAGCTGACGGACTGCTTCACATCTCTGAGATGTCATGGGGCAGAGTAGAGAGTCCGAAAAAAGTATTTAATGTTGGTGATCATGTGCGTGTATTCATCAAAGATATCAACGATACAAAAATTGCACTCAGCATGAAATTCCCGGCAGAGAATCCATGGAATGGTGCTGCAGAGAAATATGCGGTTGGAAACGTTGTAAAAGGAAAAGTGGCAAGAATGACAGATTTCGGTGCATTCGTAGAGCTTGCTCCGGGTGTTGACGCATTACTGCATGTTTCCCAGATTGCAAAAGAGCATATTGAGAAACCATCTGATGTATTAAAAGTAGGTCAGGAGATCGAAGCTAAGATCGTTGATTTCAACGAGGACGAGAAGAAGATCAGTCTTTCCATCAAAGCATTACTTGCTCCGGAGACAAATGAGTCAGAAGATGCTGATGTTGCAGATGTCGATATCGATGCAGTTGCAGCAGAAGAGAACTAAATTCCGTATACAGTAATATGGATAAAAATAGGCTTTCACGGAATGTGTAAAGCCTATTTTTGATATGGCATGAAAGTAAATCTGGTTTTACAGAACTTTTGTGCAAAAGGAAACAGGAGGAAAGTAGATTATGCTGGAAACCGATAATTATGAAAAATTTAAAAAGGACATTTTGCAGCTTGCCGGAATTGATCTGAATTCTTACAAGGAAAAACAGATGCGTCGTCGTATTAATACGCTGATCACGAAGAACAACGTTAAGACGTACAATGACTATGTAGCACTGATTAAGAAAGATAAAGAAAAATTTGATCAGTTCATCAATTTCCTGACAATCAATGTTTCTGAATTCTATCGTAATCCGGATCAGTGGAAGATATTAGAGGGACAGGTATTCCCGGAACTGATCAAAAAGTTTGGCAAGAACCTGAAAATCTGGAGTGCGGCATGTTCAACAGGAGATGAACCGTATTCCCTTGTCATGGCACTTTCAAGACAGGTTCCGCTTGCAAATATTAAGATCATTGCAACGGATATCGACAATCAGGTGCTTGATACGGCGAGAATGGGACTGTACAATGAAAAGAGTATTGCCTCTGTGCCGGATGATCTGAAAAAGAAGTATTTTACAAAAGTTGGTTCTTCCTATCAGATTTCAGATGAGATCAAAAAAAGGGTGGAATTTAAAAAGCATGACCTGTTAAAAGATCCCTATCCGAGTGGCTGCAATCTGATCGTCTGCCGTAATGTGGTTATTTATTTCACGGAAGAAGCAAAAGATGTGATCTATCAGAAGTTCCATAAAGCGCTTCAGCCGGGTGGTGTACTTTTCATTGGAAGTACAGAACAGATCATGAATTACAGAGAACTTGGATTTGACAGACATACATCCTTCTTCTTTGAGAAAAAGTAACAGTACATAATTAAAAACAGCTTATCAGGAAATGATAGGCTGTTTTATTATTTGGAGGTTGAAAATGAAAAAAATATATAAAAGAATATTGTCGCTTGGACTGGCTGTGGGTGTGATATTTAGCTTACAGGAAAGCGTACACATTTGTGCGCAGGAAAATACACAGACCACGGAGAGCATTTTTGCAGATTACGGTGATGAGAACGGTGGAGAAACGGATACTGCGGAGCAGATAACCGGGACGGGTGCAGAAGAAAACACGGAACAGACAACTGAGGAGACAGAAACCGGGAAAAATACGGAGCAGACAACCGAGGAGACGGAAACCGGGAAAAATACGGAGCAGACAACTGAGACAGAGACCGGGGAAATCATGGATGCTGATGATACAGAAGAAGCGGAAGAAAGTGTCTGGATGATGTACGATGGGACAGAAGAGCCAGAGGAACCGGACGAACCGGAACTGGATGAAGGATTTCATCAGGATGGCAGTGTAGCGATCAATGAAATGAATTTTCCGGATGATGAATTTCGCAAAAAAATCAAGAAATATGACACCAATAAAGATGGTCTCTTGGCAGATTCCGAAAACAGGAAGATTACAAAGCTGGAATTTGAGGAAAAAATACAAACGGAGGGAATAGAATATTTACGGTACCTGAAAAAAATTGTTTTGACAGATGGTATCTGCAGTATTATGAACAGCAGTTCGTTGGAAGAGATAGAGATATCGGATGCTTATAAAGTCGATCATTTGAGAGTTGCGTCGTTTTCTGGATGTACCGCATTAAAAAGCCTTTCTATAGATGCGGGTATAGATTTGGATGCAGGAATTGATTTTACAGGATGCCAAAAATTAGAAACACTGACAATAAAAGAATATATGGGAGCAGCATTAGATCTGAGTCCTTGTATTGCACTGAAAAAACTTGACATTGAAAATCTGTACGGAAAGGATAGGAGTTCAACTGCTAAACTGGATTTGAACAGCCAACAGAAGCTTTTGGAACTCTCATTGAAAGCAGTAAAACTGAGTGATGATTTTGTACTTCCCAGATCAGTTCAAAAAGTTCATGCTGAGAGGATCTCGTCAAAAAAACTGGATTTAAGTAATTATAAAAATTTAAAAGAGTTTTCGGTAGAAGGCTCCACGGAAAATTTACAATTAAACGGATGTGCGAATCTTGAAAAACTGGATATTGAAGATTATTATTTGAAAACCCTGAATTTGTCAGGATGTTCCGAACTGACTGAGTTTGATACTTTAGATCAGGATAATCTGAAAAATATAGATTTTACCGGCTGTAAAAGTCTGAAAAAGCTTCGTATCAGTTCTGGAGGTTTAAAAAAGCTGAATTTACAGGAGTGTAGTAAACTGAAAGAGTTAGAAGTGAATGCCGGTAAACTGACGGACTTGAAATTACCGGAAAAGATACAAAAAATAACTTTTGAAAATTTACTGCTGACTAGTCTCGATTTAAGTAAATATAACAAACTTGAGGAAGTGTATTTTGAGGGAGAGGCACCGAAACTAGAAAAAATAAAATGTGTGAATACATCGTTGAAAATTTTTGACGTGGATCGATTTGAAAAACTTGAGAAACTAAGAGAATTGGATCTGAGCAATAATAAGTATTTAAAAGAGGCTGAATTTGCCGCATATGGCTATGGAACATATGTTGATCCTGTAATTCCTAATATTGAAAGAATCAATCTCAGCGGCTGTAAAAGTCTTAAAACGTTTGCATGTCATAAGGCACCAAAATTAAAAACGGTCAACCTGACGGGATGTGTGAATATCACAGAACTGGATGTTGCATATACAGGGGTTGGAAGTGTAGACATTTCTAAATATAAAAAACTGGTTACCTATCGTTGTGCAGGAAATAACCTTACGAAACTTGATGTGACAAAAAATAAAAAGTTGCGTACATTAGACTGCCAGAAAAACAGACTGAAATATTTGGATTTGAGAAAATCTACAAATCTGACTAATATAGAGCTGAACGATAATGAACTTACCAGTTTTGATATTAGTAATATATCAGGGCTGGGATGGTATAAATTTGATAATCAGTATTATACCATTGCAAAGGGAAAAAAGATTGATCTGGCAAAATTGCCGGGATTTGATATGTCAAAGATTGGAAAAGTAACAGGAGGAACCAGAAGTGATGGAGGATATGGTTCTGTTGTTACACTGACGGATAAAAAAACAAACACGGTTTCTTATGAATATGATGTTCAGAATGGCTGGTATCAGACATTTCATATAAAATTTGAAAATCCGGATAATTTAGCCAGCATAAAAAAAGTAAAATGTACACTCAATAAAAATACTTATACATACGATGGCAAAGCGAAGAAGCCGGCTGTGACTGTTACATTGAAAGGGAAAAAATTAGGCAGGCACTGATTATACCGTGAAGTATAAAAATAATAAAAAAAGCGGCATTGCAACAGTGATCGTCAGTGGAAAAGGTGCATATATTGGAACAGTCACAAAAACATTTAAAATATTACCGAAAAAAACATCTTTTACGAAAAGTGTTAGCGTAAACGCCGGGGAGATAGAGCTATCCTGGGAAAAAGCAGATAGTGCCACCGGATATGAGATACGTTATAGTACTGATTCAAAGATGAAGAAAAATGTGCAGAAAAAAGTGATCACCAAAAATAAAAACACCACATTAAAAATAAAGAAACTGAAAAATAATGCGGTGTATTATGTACAGATACGAACATATAAGCTGGCAGATGGCAAAAAGGTTTATAGTGCATGGAGTAAGGTTGACCAGATCAAATTATAAATAAAAGGAATGACAGTTCACAATTTTTTCTTCCAGATAAACTGCAGTACATGCATACAATATTCTTTCTGCATTTCACTGGAAGCAACAAAATCTTCTGACAGTTCAAAATAACTTTTTTTATCTTTAAACATAAGACGGAATGCCGGTTTTTGTATTTCCTGATACTGGGGAACAAAAATGGCATTCTTTTTTTTATAGCAGGTTCCTGCGGTAGCTTTTTTTCTTCGTTCTTTTGGAATCGAGGCAGCAAGGCTTGAGGGAATGGCGAGATCTTCCTCAGGCAGATACCAGTAATTTTTATAATCAGAAAGAAAATATTTGAGTTCCCCTGTATATAAACGGACACAGAGTGTTGTCTGGTCTGTATCGACAACCAGATGGAAATCCTCATAATGACAGGAAACACGTTTAGGAACCGGAAAAATGTTTTGCATGGAAAAGAGAATCTCCCTGCAGGGTTTGCCGTCATAGGAGACAGATTCATTGGCACAGACGGATGTCACATTAAATGCGCCCTCAAACAGCTTTACATAGGACAGTACGGAGAGAAGCTTTGGCATATCGATAACATCCTCATAATTGTGCTGCTTTAAAAGAGAGATAAGTTTTTTATCTGGATTTTTCTGACATGCCTTGTATACATCTATCAGTTCACCACCGTTATATGCGTCCTCGCGTTCTAAACCAATGAATTGCTCTACCGTTTTCTGCTTTAAATTTGGAAGGGCAAAAAGAAAACGAAAGCCTGAGATCATTTTATAGATGTCAACATATTCATAAGCGGAAAATGGTTCTGGTATTTTGTACTTCTGACATTTGTTTGTCAGGTACGGAATATCAAAACCGATTCCGTTAAACGTGATGATCGTATCAAAATTTTGCAGATAATCCAAAAATGCATGCAGTACATCCGATTCATCTGCCGGAGTTTCTGCAAAAAACTGATCGACAATAAGCAGATTTTCTTTCCGCGCAGCGCATCCGATCAGATAGAGTGATGTGCGTGCAGCTGAAAATCCGGTTGTTTCTATATCAAAAAAAGAGAATTCTCTGTAAATATCAGTTCTGCCAGTGAATTATCTGCTGTAAAAGGCATTTCTTCGTGCCAGTGTTTCATATAAATCCTCCCTGATTTCCTTCATAATAAACTATTTTATCACATATAAAAAGAAAAGAAATGCCATTAATTGATGGAATTATCTCAATAATTGTGAAAACTTTGTCAAAAGGTTCTAAAAAAAATACAAGGAATAGATGGAATATGTATCATTTTGTGGTATAATCAATAGGATAAATGTTCTATGAGACATATCATAGAATAGAATACAATTAAGAGAAAGTGGGGCACGAAAAATGGGTTTAAAGACATTTAAAGGTGGCGTCCATCCTTACGAAGGCAAGGAATTAGCAAAGGATGCGCCGATTGTGGAAGTTTTACCCAAGGGCGACCTGGTGTATCCGTTATCACAGCATATCGGAGCACCTGCAAGTCCGATAGTGGCGAAAGGCGACAGAGTATTAAAGGGACAGAAAATCGCAGAAGCGGGCGGTTTTGTATCATCTCCAATTTATGCATCTGCTTCCGGTACTGTAAAAGCTATTGAACCGCGTCGTGTGGCAGTTGGCGATATGGTCAATTCCATCGTGATCGAAAACGACGGAGCGTTCGAAGAGGTTTCTTATACGCCATGTGAAGATGTGACAGCTTTATCAAAAGAAGAGATCATTGGTAAAGTAAAAGAGGCCGGTGTTGTCGGCATGGGAGGTGCGGGTTTCCCGACTCATGTGAAGTTATCACCAAAAGAACCGGAAAAAATTGAGTATATCATTGCAAACTGTGCAGAGTGTGAACCATATCTGACCGCAGATTATCGGAGAATGTTAGAAAATCCGGAAGAGCTGATCGGAGGTATGAAGATCATTCTTCAGATTTTTGACAAGGCAAAGGGTGTATTCGGTATTGAGAATAACAAACCGGACTGTATTGAAAAACTGCAGGAACTTGTAAAGGATGAACCGCGTATTGAAGTATGTCCATTAGAAACAAAGTATCCGCAGGGTGGTGAGCGTCAGTTGATTTATGCTGTGACAGGACGTTCCATCAATTCCAAAATGCTTCCGGCAGATGCAGGATGCATCGTTGACAACGTTGAGACGATCATTGCCATCTACAATGCAGTTAAACTTGGCAAGCCGGTAACAAACCGTATTTCTACGATCACAGGTGATGCGGTAGAGTATCCAGGTAACTTTTTATATAATATTGGTACGAGTTATCAGGAACTTGTCGATGCGGCAGGTGGATTTAAAGTACAGCCTGAGAAGATTATTTCCGGTGGTCCGATGATGGGATTTGCCATGTTTGGATTAGACGTTCCGACCACAAAGACATCATCCTCCCTGTTATGTATGTCACAGGATGAGGTTGCTGCTGCAGAAAAGTTACAGACAGCATGTATCAACTGTGGACGCTGTGTAGAAGCATGTCCGGAGCAGTTGATTCCATCGAGACTTGCGAAGTTCTCAGATAAGGGACTTTCCGAAGAATTTGAAAAATGGCATGGCTTAGAGTGTGTTGAGTGCGGAAGCTGCAGTTTTGCATGCCCGGCTAAGAGACAGCTTGCACAGTCTATCAAGACCATGAAAAAACAGGTTCTTGCAGCAAAACGCAAAAAATAATGGAAATATGAAAAATAAATTTTTAAAACTGAAGAAAGAGGTGGATTCCTGTGAGTGATTTATATCATGTTTCATCATCACCACATGTGCGTTCTAAAGATACGACGGAAAGAATCATGCTTTATGTAATTATTGCATTGCTTCCGACAACCTTATTTGGTATTTATAACTTTGGATACAGAGCACTGATTTTAATTTTAGTAACAATCGCATCCTGTGTTGCATCAGAGTGGATCTTCAATAAGATCGTACATAAAAAACAGACGATCAATGATTTAAGTGCTGTTGTAACCGGTCTGCTTTTAGCATTAAACCTTCCGGCTACACTTCCATGGTGGGAAGCAGTACTCGGCGGTGTATTTGCAATCGTGGTTGTAAAATGTATGTTCGGCGGATTAGGACAGAACTTCATGAACCCTGCTCTGGGTGCAAGATGTTTTCTTCTGATTGCATTTGCAGCTAACATGACGAACTTTACGATCGATTCCTATACCGGAGCAACGCCGCTTGCAGCAATGAGAAATGGTGATCCGGTCAATACGATGGATATGCTGATCGGACGTACAGCCGGAACAATCGGTGAGACTTCCGCGATCGCGATTCTGATTGGTGCAATTTTCCTGATTTTAATGGGTGTTATCGATCTTAGAATCCCGGCAAGCTATATTATCACATTTATTGTTTTCATGCTTCTTTTCAGCGGACATGGTGCTGACTGGACTTATATTACAGCACAGCTCTGCGGTGGTGGTCTCATGCTTGGTGCATTCTTTATGGCTACTGATTATGTTACTTCACCGATCACACCAATGGGACAGATCATCTTTGGTATCTGCTGTGGTATCTTTACCGGACTGTTCCGTTGCTTTGGTGCAAATGCAGAAGGTGTTTCTTTTGCAATCATCTTAAGCAATATCTTAGTTCCGATGATCGAGAAATATACAGTTCCGAGAGCATTTGGTATGGTAAAAGAAGCCAAAAAGCAGGAAGGAGGCAAATAAGATGAATAAGAAGATCGTTCATGACGCATTAATTTTATTTGCTTTTACAATCGTACTTGGACTTTTACTTGGAGTTGTGTACGGTGTCACAAAACCTTCAATTGACAAGGTAAATGAAGAAAAAACACAGAATGCCTACAAACAGGTATTTACAGATGCAGATCATTTTACAGATTATGCAGATTTTGATGCAGACGCAGCACAGGCTCTGTTAGATGAAAACGGATATTCCGATGAGATCGAGACAGTAGTTGCAGCACAGGATGCATCCGAAAATACACTTGGTTATGTATTTACGGTAACCGCAAAGGACGGAAGCCAGGGATCTATCACATTCTCCGTAGGTATCCAGAATGATGGAACTGTAAATGGTTATTCCATCACATCTATTTCTGAGACACCTGGTCTTGGTATGAAGGCGCAGGAAGAAGATTTCTACGGTCAGTTTGAAAACAAAAAAGTAGATTCCTTTACCGTTGTTAAGTCAGCTCCGTCAGCCGACAACGAGATCGAAGCAATTTCAGGTTCTACCATTACATCAAAAGCGATGGCTAACGGTGTAAATGCCTGCCTGACATACTTCCAGAATGTTTTAGCGGGAGGTACAAATTAATGAACAAAAATGTAGAACGTTTATATAACGGTATTATCAAGGAGAATCCTACCTTCGTTCTGATGCTTGGTATGTGTCCGACATTGGCGGTTACTTCCTCAGCAATCAATGGACTTGGTATGGGACTTTCCACAACAGTGGTACTTATTTTATCCAATATGCTGATTTCAGCATTCCGTAAAGTGATCCCGGATGGTGTCCGTATGCCGGCATTCATCGTAATCGTTGCATCACTTGTTACCATGGTTCAGTTTATCATGCAGGCATATACACCAAGCCTTTCCGAGTCTTTAGGTGTATATATTCCTCTTATCGTAGTAAACTGTATCATCCTTGGACGTGCAGAAAGTTATGCTTCTAAGAACCCGGTAATCCCGTCTATGTTTGATGGTATTGGTATGGGACTTGGATTTACATTTGGTCTTACCTGCATCGGTTTGATCCGTGAACTTTTAGGAGCAGGTCAGATCTTCGGATTCCAGATCTTATCCTTAAAATGGTTTACACCGATCACAATTTTCGTTATGGCTCCTGGTGCATTCTTAGTATTGTCCTGTCTGGTTGCTATTATGAACATTGTAAGAGCGAAGATGGAAGCAAAAGGAAAACCGTTAGCAGAGCCTGCAGGATGCTTGAGCGGCGACTGCTCCGGCTGCAGCCAGGCTGCACACTGCAGCGGTAAAGCAACTGTAAAAGCAGATGCTGCCGGAAAAGAAGAGTAGGAGGATAGGTACAGATGAAAGAATTACTTTTGATTGCAATCGGTTCTGCGATTGTAAATAACGTTGTATTAAGTCAGTTCCTTGGTATCTGTCCGTTCTTAGGAGTTTCCAAGAAAACAGAGACAGCAGCCGGAATGGGCGGTGCAGTTGTGTTCGTTATCACGATTTCCTCGTTTGTAACAGCACTGATCTATAAATTTATTCTTGCAAACAGCTATCTGATGAGCAAGGGGATCGATCTTACTTATTTACAGACGATCGTATTTATTCTTGTTATCGCAGCATTAGTACAGTTTGTTGAGATGTTCTTAAAGAAATCAATGCCGGCATTGTATCAGAGTTTAGGTGTATACCTTCCTCTTATCACTACAAACTGTGCCGTATTAGGTGTTGCATTAACAAACGTTACAAAAGAATATGGAATCTTAGAGAGTGTTGTAAATGGTTTTGCAACTGCATTCGGATTCCTGATCGCGATCGTTCTGATGGCAGGTCTGCGTGAAAAAATTGAATACAATGATATTCCAAAACCATTTCAGGGTACTGCGATCGTTCTGATCACAGCAGCTTTGATGTCTATCGCGTTTATGGGATTCTCAGGAATGATTTAGGAGGAAAAATAAGATGAACGTTACAGCAATATTAGTTGCAGCCCTTGTTGTGGGCGGCGTAGGTATCTTGATTGGATTTTTCCTTGGTATTTCCGGAGAAAAATTCAAAGTAGAAGTTGATGAGAAGGAAGTTGCCATCTTAGGCGAACTTCCAGGAAATAACTGTGGTGGTTGTGGTTATGCCGGATGTTCCGGACTTGCTGCAGCGATCGCAAAAGGTGAAGCACCAGTCAACCAGTGTCCGGTCGGCGGAGCTCCAGTTGCAGCTAAGATCGGTGCAATCATGGGTGTAGATGCAGGTGCAGGTGAGAAAAAAGTTGCTTTCGTAAAATGTGCAGGAACCTGTGACAAGACACAGAAAGATTACGAGTATACTGGTAATGAGGATTGTGCATCTATGATGTTCGTTCCAAACGGTGGACCAAAGGCATGTAACTATGGATGTTTAGGTTTTGGCTCCTGCGTAAAGGCATGTCCGTTTGATGCAATCCATATCGTAGATGGTATAGCGCTGGTTGATAAAGAAGTATGTAAGGCATGTGGTAAATGTGTGGCTGCCTGCCCGAAACACTTAATCGAGCTGGTTCCTTACTCAGCAAAACATATTGTTCAGTGTAGTTCTAAGGATGTCGGCAAGAATGTAATGAAGGCATGTTCCGTTGGATGTATCGGATGTCATCTCTGTGAGAAGAACTGTCCGAAGGATGCCGTACATGTCATTGACAATGTAGCATATATTGATCAGGAAAAATGTGTCGGATGTGGTATCTGTGCACAGAAATGTCCGAAGAAGATTATTCTTTAATTTAAGTACAATTAGAAGAACAAAAGAACAGGCTGCTCAAAGCGGTCTGTTCTTTTGTATATTATTTTATAAACATTCAAAAAAATAAGTGATAAAAAATTGTTATTAACACAAAAATATGATAAAATATCACTATAACAATATATTTTTTGTGAAAATTATACAAAGCGGGTGGACAAAATGGAACTTATTTACGCAAATGATAATTGTACCGGATGCAACAAATGTGTAAGAGATTGTCCGGTGCTGATCGCCAATGTTGCAACAGATGCAGGAAAGGTAACAGTTGACTCTGAAAAATGTATTGCATGTGGGGCATGTTTTGATGCATGTGAGCATAATGCCAGAGAATATCAGGATGACACAAAATCATTTTTTACAGCATTAGAAGCAGGAAAAAAGATTTCTGTTATTTTAGCTCCTGCATTTTTGGCAAATTATCCGCATGAGTATAAAAAGGTACTTGGATATCTGAAGAAAAAAGGTGTAAATCATATTTACAGTGTTTCTTTCGGTGCAGATATCACGACATGGGGATATTTAAAATATATTACAGAACATCAGTTTCTGGGTGGCATTTCCCAGCCATGTCCGGCAGTTGTCAATTATGTGGAAAAATATATTCCGGAATTACTGCCGAAAATGATGCCGATTCATAGTCCGATGATGTGTATGGCAATTTACATAAAAAAATATTTAAAATGTGATGATGAACTTGCATTTATCAGTCCTTGTATCGCAAAGAAGACAGAGATTACAGATCCAAATTGCTATGGCTATGTAAAATATAATGTGACATTTAAAAAGCTTTTTGAAACGATTGGAAATAAATATCAGGGCTGTAAGGAATATGAGGACGAACTGGAATATGGCATGGGTGCTCTTTATCCGATGCCGGGTGGTTTAAGAGAAAACGTAGAACATTTCCTTGGAAAAGAACAGGTGGTAAGACAGGTAGAAGGCGAAAAGGAAGCCTATCGCTATCTGCATGAGTATTTAGAACGTATCAAAAAGAATAAGAGACAGCCGTTTATGGTCGATATTTTAAACTGCTCTAAGGGATGCATCTATGGAACAGCTACTGAGTTAGAGCGCAATACGGATGATGTTATGCTCACACTCAGTGATATGAGAAACAAAACGGCAAATGCAGGAGCAGACGCGAAAAGAGGATTGTTTGGCAAGAAGACAAAGAATGGTTCACCATGGGACGAATCCGTACCGGAGAAGGATCGTTTGGTAAATCTGATGAAAGCATTTGAAGATTTAGATATCAATGATTTTGTACGCAAATATACAAACAAAAGTGTTGAGATTAAAGAGCCTGCGGAGCATGAAATGCAGGAGATTTTTGCTTCCATGAATAAGACGGATGCTGCCAGCCAGAAAATGAATTGTGAGTCCTGTGGTTATTCTTCCTGTCGCAATATGGCAAGGGCAATTTATAATGGTGTAAATGTCAAGGAAAACTGTGTACATTATGTCAAGAGTGTTGCGGAGAATGAAAAAGAAAAGATCCAGAATCTGATGGAAGAGGAACAGCAGAAACAAGAAATTCATAATCAGAAACTTGCCGATATTACAGAACAGTTTGTATCTTTGAGTGAAAATATTGATCAGCTGGGTGACGCGAATGAAACTTCGGCAAATGAGGCGACCACGCTTGCACAGCATATTCAGGAGATCTCCAATTTCTGTCAGGAGTTAAACAGTTCATTGGCAACGATGTCTGATTTTATCAATATTTATAAAGCAAGCAATGAGGATATTTCTTCCATAGCAGGGCAGACAAATCTTCTTTCCCTGAATGCTTCCATAGAGGCGGCAAGGGCTGGAGAGGCTGGACGTGGATTTGCAGTAGTTGCAAGTGAGATACGTGAATTGTCCGATTCGACGAAAAAACTGATTGTAGAGAACAATGCAAAAGCAGAAGAAATCATTCCTAAGATTAATGCAAGCATTGATTCTATCAAAGATCTGATTGAAAATATCAATGAAATGAATGAGAAGGTGGCAACGATTGCAGCAACATCGGAGGAAATTTCGTCACAGACATCCTGTGTACAGAGTATGGCAGATGAACTGCGTGATGCGGTAGAAAATATTTAAGCAAATAGAATTGGTTTGCATAAAAAGCAGTAAAAAGGTGACATTACGTTTCCTGCCAATATTATATGACATAAAAAACATCCGGCAACTAAAAAAGGTCTGCCGGATGTTTTTTGATCAAATAGATTTAAAACTGATTTTGTGTAAATATTACAAGCTCCTGCATCTTTGAGGCAATAGTATCAAGGATATCTGTATTTTTATTTTCGGCTTCTAATGTTTCGTGTGCATGAGCAGTAAGCTCTTCTGAGATGGCAGAGAGTGTCTGGACGGAATCAGAAATGACCTGGTTTGCATCTTTTAACTCTGAGGTACTTACGGTCAGGTTCTGGATACCACTCTGAATGGAGAGCGTGTTTTCCTGAATCGAGGAGAAACTGTTTGCCGTGTTTTTAGCACTTTCTTTTTCCTGATTGATTCCATCGATCATTTGCTGGATGACTGTGACAACTTCGTTGATAGCTGAAGTAACATTCTGGATCAGTTCCGTGATCTTTACAGTTGCTTCTTTTGTCTGGGAAGCCATTCCGGTAATCTCTGATGCAACCACTGCAAATCCCTTCCCGGCATCTCCGGCTCTTGCAGCTTCAATACTTGCGTTTAATGCAAGCAGACTGGTCTGGGAAGTGATACCGCCGATCAGTTCCACGATAGAATGCATTTCTTCCATGTTATGGTTCAGAGTTTCTAACTTTGATGCGGCATCCACGCTGTTTTGGACAGAGGTATCTACCTGGCTGGCGAGAAGCTGCATGGAACTACTGCCTTCTGTCACGATATCTAAAGTGTGTTTCATGTTTGCATCGATCTGCTGTGTTACATCATTGACGATCACAATCTTATCCTGAATTTCCTGTGTCTGGGAACCCTGTTCCATTACGGCATTCGTTGCTTCGGCAGCACCGCTTGATACTTCCTGCATTGCATGCTGTGTGGTCTGAGCTGCAGTGCTCAATTTATCAAGCTCCTGATGGATGCTGTTGATCTTCTGATTGACGTGGTCTGATAATTCAGAGAGGTTTGCCAGCAGTTTTTCGGACTGTGACTGTGATTCCTCTGCATGCTGTATTTTCTGTGCCATATTGATATTTAATGTCTGTGATGTAAAATAAGAATAAATACCGACCATGATCATGATGACAACCTGGATCACGGCATTGTCCTGTCCGGAGTAGCCAAACTTTCCGGTCTGAGCCCCCATAATTGTAATGATGAGACTTTCGATGACTGTTCCGGTATTGATTATGAGAGAGTATTTGGCATCATTATAAACTGAGATGATTAAGATCATCGGGATAACAAATAAAAATACGAGACCGTTGGTTGCAGTGAAGATTGCAAAACTGTAAAAAACAGCGAAACCGATGGCAACAAGATGCTGGATCGCGGGTGTTTCATGTGACTTATTCCAAAAGAAAAACTCTGCAATAACCGGTCCAAAACCCAAAACTGCGAAGATAATGATATATCCCCAGGTTTGAAGTCCGGAAAGCGCCTGCAGGATACAGAAAAGTGTCATGATACTTGAATCAATCAGATGTGCATACATACAGGTTTTGTTATTTCGTTCAAGATCGCTGAAAGTGGTTTGCTTCATAAATAAAGTCTCCTCTTATATATAGTTATTCAGTAGGAATAGTGAAAAAACTTTGGTTCTATTGTACTACTTTTAAGTGGAAGATACAAGAAACTTACGCTGGGCTATTTGAAAATTCTTCTAAATAGGAAAGATAACGTTCAGACAGCTTTACTTTCGTATAAACTTCTGCATATTCCTTTGGCGGGAGTGTATCAACATAATTTTCGGGAAAATCCTTTTTGATTCCGGCAGCCTTTGCGAGATCTACGGCTTTGTTATATGCCACGGCAGCCTTTTCCTCACTGGAATAAGTGCCGACAAGATAATTGCCATTGATGTGGATCATTGTGCGATATTTTGTGATCCCTTTCACGATATGACGCAAGACACCGTGAAAACGATTGATCACAAGAATATTGGCATAGCGATAGTCGTAAGAATCTCCATTTACAAACTGATAATCTCTTCCGGCAACTGCGTATGGACGGATCCCATAACGTGAAAGAATGGAATACTGCATTCCGTAATCACTGACAAAAAGATGTCCCTGCCGCTTCTGGATCTTATGGCTGGAATAATAAAAAAGATCATCAATATCAAATTTTAATTCCTCATGTTCGGAAAGAAAATAGCTGAAATATCCTTTGCGCAGATAGATCGGATTTTTAAAATAAAGTCCATTGTCCCGGAAATTAAGCAGAATGATGATTTTTTCATGAGGGAGAATATTTTTGTGTGAATAGACATTGTCAATGGTTATGACGGCGTCAGAAAGAGTCTGGGATGCTTCCTTATAAGCCAGATGCGCCATTTCTTCTGAAGCAAAACTTCCAAGGCTGATGTGTTTGCCGGAATAATTGATGCTTGTACGATAGTAGATGGTTCCATCTTTTTTTGTGGCAGGAAAAACGCCTTTTAACATAAGAATTCTCCATTTCAAAAAATGTTATGGTGCATTAGTGAGTTGTATTCAGCATATCACGTTTCGAAGCAGGATGCAACCGGCTGCAATTTTGGTAAAATAATATTTTCATACGTTAAAGCATTGACATGAAGCAATCGTTTCCTATATAATGTTTAGAAAGTATTGGGAATCATACGAAAACGTATTGATATAATACCGAACAGTATTAGAACCCCGAAATTTGATTACGATGAATAAAAAGATAAGAGGACGAAGAAAATGGAATTAATGTATGCAAGCACAAGAGACGCAAATGAAAAAGTGACAGCATCACAGGCAATTTTAAAAGGACTGGCAAATGATGGCGGTTTATATGTACCGACTGAGATTCCGTCTTTGGATGTAAGCATGGAAGAACTTTCTAAGATGACTTATCAGGAGACTGCCTATGAAGTGCTCAAACTGTTTCTGACAGATTATACAGAGGAGGAACTGAAAAACTGTATTAATGCTGCCTATGATAGTAAGTTTGATACAGAAGAGATTGCACCGTTGGTGGATGCGGATGGTGCGTATTATCTTGAATTGTTCCATGGTCCGACGATAGCTTTTAAAGATATGGCATTATCCATTCTGCCACATCTTCTAATCACTGCTGCAAGAAAGAACAATGTCAAAAATGATATTGTGATCCTGACTGCTACTTCCGGCGATACCGGAAAAGCAGCACTGGCAGGATTTGCAGATGTAAAGGGAACGAAGATCATTGTATTTTATCCAAAGAATGGTGTCAGCCCGGTACAGGAAAAACAGATGGTAACACAGAAAGGTGATAATACCTTTGTTGTCGGTATCCACGGTAACTTTGATCAGGCACAGACCGGCGTTAAGAAAATGTTTTCAGATACAGAGCTTGCAAAGGAGATGGATGCTGCAGGATATCAGTTTTCTTCTGCAAACTCGATCAATATTGGACGTCTGGTTCCGCAGATCGCATATTATGTCTATGCATATGCAAAATTATATGCAAACGGTGTGATCGCAAAAGATGAGAAGATCAATATTGTGGTTCCTACCGGTAACTTTGGAAATATCCTGGCTGCATTTTATGCAAAAAATATGGGAATCCCGGTTGCAAAACTGATCTGTGCTTCAAATGAGAACAAAGTCCTTTATGATTTCTTCTCCACAGGCACATATGATAAGAACCGTGAATTTATGCTGACAAGTTCTCCTTCTATGGATATTCTGATCTCCAGTAATTTAGAGCGTCTGATCTACCGTATTGCCGGAGAGGATGCAGCTAAGAATGCGGCATTGATGAAAGAACTTAATACAACTGGTAAATACGAGATTACATCAGAGATGAAAGAGAAACTTGCTGACTTTTACGGCAATTATGCGAGTGAGAAAGAAACTGCGGATACCATCCGCGATCTGTATGAGAAAACCGGTTATGTGATTGATACACACACAGCAGTTGCTGCATCCGTATATCACAAGTACAAAAAAGACACAAATGATGCGGAAACAAAGACTGTGATCGCTTCCACAGCCAGCCCATTTAAATTCAGCAGAAGTGTTATGGATGCCATTGATCCAAAATATGATTCTTTATCAGAGTTTGAATTAGTGGATGAATTAAGCAAGATCGGTAACGTAAAAATCCCGCAGGCAATTGAGGAGATCCGTAGTGCTGAGGTACGTCATAAGACGGTATGCGAAGTAGAAGAGATGCCAAAGGTTGTAAAACAGTTCCTCGGAATGTAAAAAGAATAGAAAACGGCTGTGCCCAAAGGCACAGCCGTTTTTACTGTTCATAATAACAGTCACTCTATTGTTTATGATGTACCTGTTTACAGTTCATTATGAATCAACTCAAATATAAAATGTATTGTTCCGAATGAATAAACAATCGGTAACATATATGCCTCGTGTTCAAATGTGACCAGTTCATCTGTGACAACATTTGGAACATCAAGCTGCAGTTCAAGCCCCTGTTCGTTTGACATATTAACGTTGAACAGACCATTATGGAGATTTAAGAAATCTTCGAGAGAAGACTGTACATATTCGTCAAAACTGTGAAAATCTTCATCGACATAACGGGATGCAAATGCAATGCAGGTGCTTTCCGGCATATCGATATAAGTACGAATGGAAAATTTACCATTGATCTGCTGCCTGATACAATAGTTTGTCGGATATTCTTTACAAAGTTCAGGGCGAACCGGTGAAAAATCATCCCCGATAAAACGAACGAGATCGTTAAATAAGAGATGCAGGAAAGAAAGCTCTCCAGGTGAAAGCGGACGCTCAGCAATAACAAAGAAATTTTCTACAAGGTGATCTACAATATCCTTCGTTTCAGCGGACATATCTGCATCGTAAAGTTCATTCTCAGACTGATAACCGATGATGAGAGACTGGAGCTGCTCATTATTAATAACACCATCATTTAATAATGCCTGACCAAGAAGTAAGAAATTAGGATTCTGTGTCTGCAGCAGCTCCGTAACCTGAGCTTCTGTCAGATAACCTTCCCGGATGGCAAGTTCACCGAAACGTTTGTCTTCATGTGTCTGCATGATAATTACGCGGTCCACTTCACTGGCTGACATATAGCCTGCATGCATGGCAAGGGTTCCTAATTTTGGATGTTCGTTATTTGCTTCCTGCATGGCATGCATCAGCTGTTCTTTTGTGATCCCGTGTGATAATAAATAGTTTCCGAAAAATTGAGCGTACATGTCTATCTCCCTTCAAATCTTGAAGTAATAATATGTTCGATCTGATCCGCATTGATCGGTTTCTGGATAAAATCACTGGCACCTGCCTCAATGGCTTCGCGGAGCTGGGACTGCGTACCAACAGAAGAGACAATAATGATAGTAGCATCTGGATCAAAATCAGTAATCTCATGTATGACAGCATTGCCATCTTTGATCGGCATAACGATGTCAAGAAATACAAGCGAAGGGGATTCCTTTTTGTAAATATCAATAGCATCCTGTCCGTTTGCAGCCTCTAAAATGTTGGTGTGCCAAACTGGGAGAGGATATCCTTTAACTGTTTTCTTGCTAAAATAGAATCGTCACTGATGAGAATTTTTGTGTCATCAAATTTCATGGTT
>ENA-OQBV01000086-OQBV01000086.1-human-gut-metagenome-genome-assembly--contig:-NODE-86-length-50313-cov-17.303491_pt1 | contig 50313 bp, 55 predicted proteins | sample MGYA00242750_ERZ504559 | MGnify/ENA primary metagenome ERZ504559 (study PRJEB26092, sample SAMD00036230) | human gut metagenome | host: Homo sapiens | study: EMG produced TPA metagenomics assembly of... | reverse complement strand
TTAAAAGTTCAAGAAATCTATCTTTCATTGATTGCTGAACAAAGCATAATAAGGAACAAATCTTTGAATACTACGTAAACCGTATTTGGTTTGGTTCAGGAAACAATACACGTGGTATTCAAAAAGCCGCACAATACTTCTTTAACAAAGATGTATCACAATTAAATTTAGGTGAAGCTGCATTCTTGGCTGGTTGTATCAATGCACCAGATACATACAATCCATTAAACAATTTAAACGAAGCAAACACAAAGCTAGATCATTTAAAAGCTGCTCAAAATCGTAGAAATGTAACTTTGGAATTGATGTTGCAACATGGATATATTACGGAAGAAGAATTTAATCTTGCTTCAAACCAAGACTTATCATTCTCTTTAGAATATGTAGAGCGTACAAGTGATGATCCAAATCAAGCTTATATCACACAAACATTAAGTGAAGTTATGGAATTAACTGGACAAGATCCAGCCATTATTCCAATGGATATCTATACCGCACTAAATCAAGATGCTCAGAAACAAGCTGATGAAATCTGTAACGGTAATATCGTTCAATTCCCTAACGAATATTTCGATGTTGGTTTCTCAATGATTGAAAACGATACAGGGGAAATTATTGCAGTTGGACCTGGTCGTCGTTATCACTCAGACTCCGTAAAAATTGATTACTCAACCGAACCAAATCAACCAGGTTCAAGTATGAAACCATTACTTGCCTATGCAAGTACATTTGATATCTTAGGATGGTCTACCGCTCATCAGGTAAACGATAAGAAAAAAGATTATTGGAAAAATGGTTCTTACGCTCCTAAAAACTCAGACGGTAAATACAATGGTATTATGAGTTTACAAGATGCATTAGGTGTTTCAAAAAATACCACAGCCGCTCAAGCTATGATTGATTTAGTAACCGCTAAAGGCTATGATTACTGGATTGATTATTGTAAAAAGCTTGGTTTTAGCGATGAAGTGGCTGAAGGATTTAATGAACAATACGCAATCGGTGGTTCGAGCATGCGTGCAAGCCCAATCCAACAAGCAAGTGCTTACTCAACATTTGCGAATGGAGGTAAGCGTGTGGATGCTCACCGTGTAAGAAAAGTAGTTCGTAGATCCGATAAAAAAGAATTTAAGACAAACGCTAAAACATATGATGTTATCAGTGAACAAGCCGCATGGATGATTTCGCAATTACTTGAAAAAGTAGTTTCAGGTGGTTACCAAAACTACAACGAAATTCTTGCGAGCAACTATACAGTATATGGAAAATCAGGTACAACAGACTGGCCTGCAAATAGCTATGGAATTCCTGAGGGAGTTGCCAAAGATGAATGGTCAGTAGGCTATACAAATAAATATACAATCGCTTGTTGGAGTGGATATACAACGGATGCCATCACAAACTATGGTTTGTATATTACTTGGGATGATTTAAATGTTGCTTCAGCATTCCATATTTCACACTACATGCTTGATTACATGCAAAAATATGCAACATATTCTGCACTTGAAAGACCTAGTGGTATCTCAGACTACAAGGGTGGATACATCAAAGATGAATTCAAATCAAAAGGTGATACAACATCTGATAACAATGATGCGCAAGATGCTTGTGAAGCTAGTGGTGGCGAATGGGATGAAGAAAACCAGACATGTAAAAAGTCTGATAATAAAGAAAGAGAAGCTTGTGAAGCCGATGGTGGTGAATGGGATTCTGAAGCTGGTACATGTAAAAAAGAAGAGAAAAAGAAGAAACAAACGAAGCCGAAAAAACTTGTACAGATAACGGCGGAACTTGGGACGGAAGTGCATGTACATATCCTTCTACAGAACCAACAGAACCAACAGAACCTACAACACCTGAACCAACGGAGCCTAGTACTCCAGGAACAGATACTTCCACAGACAACACAACAGGCTATGTTTGGTTTGATCGAAGAAATCTCTACAATATATTCGATAGATTATAACAATGAAAGTGCTCAATTGAGCACTTTTTTTGTACACAAAAAAACAGGAATTATCTTCCTGTTTCAAGTATTGTATTCGCAATTTGAAGTTGTTTCTCAGTTGGCGGATCAATTCCTTCTAAAGGATATCCTAAGCCAAGTTCTTTCCATTTATAAGCCCCTAGAGTATGGTATGGTAATACTTCTATTCTTTCTACATTTTTTAATTGAATAATAAATCGATGTAGTCTTTCCAAATATTTTTCATCTGTATTGATTGTTGGTACCAACACATGACGAATCCATACTGGCTTTTGAATGTCAGATAAATACTGAGCTAACTCTAATATATTACTATTTGTATGTCCCGTTAAATCTTTATGAGCCATTTCATCAATATGTTTTATATCTAATAATACTAGATCTGTAACATTCATAAGTTGTTTAAACTTAGAAAAGAATGGTTCTTCAAAAGTAAATGGTTGTCCACAAGTATCCAAAACTGTATTAACACCTTCTTTTTTAGCTAATCTAAAAAGTTCAATCAGAAAATCAATTTGAAGTAATGGTTCACCACCACTGACTGTAATGCCACCATTATCTTTCCAATAAGGACGATATCGTAAAGCTTTCTTTAATACCACTTCTGCACTTTGATCTGGCTCTTTCGTTTTCCAAGTATCGGCATTGTGACAAAACTTACAACGCATATGACATCCTTGCATAAAGATGACATATCTTACGCCTGGTCCATCTACAAGGCCAAACGTTTCAATCGAATGAATTGCTCCTAACATAATATCCTCCTAACTAGAAAGAGCCTTATTAAAGGCTCTTGTGACATGTACGACTAATAACATCTAATTGTTGTTCGCGAGTTAAATCAATAAATTTAACGGCATAGCCAGAAACACGGATTGTAAAGTTTGCGTATTCCTCTTTTTCTGGATGCTCCATCGCATCTTTTAATTTTTCAACACCAAATACATTCACATTCAAGTGGTGAGCACCCTGATCAAAGTATCCATCTAATACATTCACTAAGTTATTTACTCTTTCCTCTTCATTGTGACCTAATGCATCTGGATTAATTGTTTGCGTATTACTAATTCCATCTAACGCATATTCATAAGGAAGTTTTGCGACAGAATTTAGCGATGCCAACAATCCATTTTGTTCTGCTCCATATGCAGGGTTAGCACCTGGTGATAATGGTTCACCTGCTTTTCTTCCATCTGGAAGCGCACCTGTAGCTTTACCATATACAACATTTGAAGTAATTGTAAGAATTGAAGTCGTTGGTTCACTATCACGATATGTGTGGTGTTTTTCAATCTTACGCATAAATGTCTTTAATAACCATACGGCAATTTCATCCGCACGATCATCATCATTTCCATAACGAGGGAAATCTCCTTCAATTTCATAATCAACTACCAATCCATCTTCATCACGAATTGTCTTCACTTTTGCGTATTTGATGGCACTCAATGAATCTACTACATGTGAGAATCCAGCAATACCCGTTGCGAAAGTTCTACGTACATCTGTATCGATCAAAGCCATCTGGCTTGCTTCATAATAATATTTATCATGCATATATTGAATCAAATTCAAAATATTTACATATAACCCTGATAACCAGTCCATCATGATATCGTATTTATGCATTACTTCATCATAATCTAAATACTCACTTGTGATAGGCTTATATTCTGGACCTACTTGTACTTTTGTCTTTTCATCTATACCACCATTGATAGCATATAGTAAACATTTAGCTAAGTTTGCACGAGCACCAAAGAACTGCATTTCTTTACCAGTTTGCGTAGCACTTACACAACAACATACCGCATAATCATCTCCCCATACAGGACGCATTACATCATCATTTTCATATTGAACACTACTTGTATCAATACTTACTTTTGCAGCATATTTCTTGAATGGTTCTGGCAAATTTGAAGAATACAATACAGTTAAGTTTGGTTCTGGACTCGGTCCCATATTTTCAAGTGTATGCAAGAAACGGAAACAAGTTTTAGTAACCATACTTCTTCCATCCATACCTAAACCACCAACATCAAGTGTTGCCCAAACTGGATCTCCTGAGAATAATTGGTTGTAGCTAGGAATTCTGGCAAACTTAACCATTCTAAATTTCATTGTCACATGATCAACAATTTCTTGAATTTCACTTTCTGTGAAGACACCCTTCTCTAAATCTCTTTCAAAATAAATATCTAAGAATGTTGAAATACGACCTACTGACATAGCCGCCCCATTTTGTGTTTTAATAGCAGCTAAATATCCAAAGTATAGCCATTGTACTGCTTCTAATGAGTTTTTAGCAGGCTGAGAAATATCATATCCATAGCTTGCTGCCATAATTTTCATTTCTTTTAACGCCTTGATTTGTTCAGCCAATTCTTCACGCTGACGAATTACATCATCGCTCATTGTTCCATCGCCACAATATGCGAAATCTTTTTGTTTCTGCTCAATTAAATAATCAATACCATAAAGTGCAACACGACGATAATCCCCTACGATACGTCCACGACCATATGTATCTGGTAATCCTGTAACGATTTTGTTACGACGTGCTAAACGCATTTCTGGTGTGTATGCACTAAATACAGCATCATTGTGAGTTTTAGATATTTTGGAAGATTTTCATGTAATTTTTCACTTGGTTTGTATCCATAAGTTTCGCATGCCTCTTCACTCATACGAATACCGCCATAAGGCATAAATGCACGTTTTAATGGTTTATCTGTTTGTAAACCGACAACCTTCTCTAAATCTTTATCTAAATATCCAGGGCCATAAGCAGTTAGACTCGAAACCACTTCTGTTTCCATATCCAATACACCGCCTTTGGCACGTTCTTCTTTTTGTAGTTTTTGAAGCTCAGCCCATAAAATATTTGTCGATTCTTTTGGACCTTCTAAAAAGCTTTCATCTCCATTATAAGGTTTGTAGTTATTTTGAATAAAATCTCGAACATCTACCTCGTCCTGCCATTTACTGCCTTTAAATCCTTGCCATTGTTCTTTCATGATTGCCTCCTTCTAATGACAGTTAGTTTAAACTAACAGTTATTTAAAGTTTACTATGATTCCTTCGAGTAGTCAATTAAAAAGACCCACCGAAAAGACAAAGTAAACTTGCCCAGACGGTCGGCCTATAACATCATACTTCATGTGGTAACTCCACTTCCGTCAGTCATATGATGCCCAAATCATAACAAAGAACTATCAATTACGCAAGCGTTTTCATCATGGACGTGAATTTAGCTTTGTGCTTCTCCAATATTTGTCATTTTAAACCCCTCTCCATGTACTTCATGCGACTCTACAACCACAAAGAAAGATTCTGGATCCGCTTCTTGTACAGCCTTTCTTACTTGATACATTTCTTTACTGTTACATGCACACATTACCACTTGCATATCATCTTGTTTATATCCACCTTGTGCATTTAAAATCGTACTTCCCCTTTGACTTGTTTCATCAATCACCTGACAAATTCTTTTTCCCTGTTTTGTGACAATAAAAGCAACTTTACCTGAATTCAAGCCATAAATCATTTTATCCACTACAACCGCGAATAATAAATTTACAATCATGCCATAAATCATTCCATCTACATCTTTAAATAAAATACCACCCACTAGAATAATGCCAACATCCGACAAAAAGGCAATATTTCCTAAAGATAAATGAGGTTTCAATGCCTTTACAGCCATGATGATAAAATCAGATCCTCCTGTAGATGAATTTCTTGTATAGATTATCGCATAGCCAATTCCACCAAAAACTCCCGTACATAGGGCAGCTAATAATCGATCTCCTTGGTAGACTGGAAATAATGGTGCCACATAGTCGATAATCAATGATGATACAATCATACAACGAATGGAACTGATAAAAAACTTCTTTCCTAATAATTTGTAACAAAGTATCGCAACAGGTATATTCAATAGAATCGTTGAAAAACCAATGGGAATATTAAATAGTCGATAAAAGATAATTGAAATCCCTGAAAATCCTGTCATAGGAAACTTAGCTTGTACGGCAAAGTTATAGATACCAATGGCTACAAAGATACTGCCAACTAATTCCCACATCATTTGTACCAATAATTCTTTTGTCTTATTCATACTTACCTCCAAAAAAAAGAAGCGCCTAAGACCAAATCTTACAGTGAAATCACTGCACCTACGATTTGATTCTAGACGCTTTAACCACTCATCCGGTGAAGAGTGAACGCTATTTTAATGTACTCGACTATTGTATGGGACATATCCATTAAAGTCAAGAAGAATAAGCCAATTCGCCATTTGTGGGATGTTCAATGTATAGTGAAAATAGTAATATTTTAGATGAAAGGAGGCCCATTATGGACACAAAAAAGATAGGAGCCTTTATCGCAATGAATCGCAAGAAAAAAGGATATACACAAGAGCAATTAGCTGAAAAATTAGGTGTGACAAATAAAACCATTTCGCGATGGGAAAATGGTCATTATATGCCAGATTTATCTTTACTTGAACCTTTAAGTAAAGAATTAGATATCACATTAAATGAACTTTTAGCTGGAGAAGAAATCGTTAAAGAAGAACTTGTTGAATATTCTGAACAAAACCTAATCCAAGCCATTGATTATACAGACAAGAAAATCAAGAATGAACATAAGAAAATATCATTATTCATTATTGGCATAGGTATTTTAATATCCCTTTGTGCATTTACTGTTTTCCCTTCTGAAAGCAGCTGGAGCAGCATCTATTCTATGATTGGATTGTTTTTATTTGTAGTTGGAATATTTAGAGAATTAAAATTTACTTCTCTACTCAAGAAAGGATTGATTTCAATAATTCTATTTGCTTTACTTTTAGGCATCTTCTTTATTTTCGACTATGCCAGTGTAACCCAGTTTAAACAACCACCCATCTATCGACTAACTACAACTACTGTATTTAGTGATGATGGCAACAAAATGATTGAATACCAAAATCCATTCTATAATGTATTTCGCATCAATGCCGATACATCCAATGAATATTACTTAATTGACGACAAGAAACAATATACCATTGATACCGTTCCAACAAGTCCTTTTAATGTGGATAAAAGTTCATTTGAACAACTAAAAAAATATAAAAGTAAATATATTGGAGACAACAGTAATACTTCCCATTTTCTAAATGCCTTACCCCTATCGGAATATGGCTATGTTTTTGAAATTGATTCTGAAAACAATGGACTTACAATAAACTATAATTGTACAGATTGGTACAACAACGAAAACTTATATATAAATAAAGCTCTAGTGTACAATTCTATATCTCTATTCAAATTGATTGATAATCTTGAATACATCACATTTAATTTTAGTGGAAGCAGCTATACAATTACACGAGAACATTGTCCACTCAACAAGAATATTGAACAAAAAATCAATGATAATGAATTTGTACCCGAAACGATGAAATTGTTTATTTATGAATAATTTCTTCAGCACGATCTAGTGCAGCACTGATACTTGGTTGGAAGTTTTCTTCTCCAACAAGCTCAATAAAGCCTGCCTTTTCCATGACTTTCATTGGTTGATCATTCACATGTGAGAACACAATCGTGATTCCTTTGGACTTGCAAACTTGAACTAAATCTTTTAATGCGTTTAGTGCCGTACTATCTAATGCAGGAACACTGCGCATACGAAGAACTAGACATGTTGTAAAATCTTTGACTACAATTTCCTCAATTACACTAGCTGCTCCAAAAAACAAGGGTCCTGAAATCTCATAGACACGAATCTGAAGAGGAAGCTTTTGAAGGTGTTCATCAACATCGGGTGTATCCTCATCTACATATGTCCAGCCATTGACTTTTGTTTCTTCACTCATACGTTTAATGAATAATAAACAAGCAAGTACCATTCCTACTTCAATGGCTACAACCAAATCAAAGATTACAGTTAGCACAAATGAAGTGACTAAAACAATAATATCACTCTTAGGTGCTGTTTTAACTAAGTTCACAAAGGTACGCCATTGGCACATATTGTATGCGACGATAAATAGAATGGTTGCAATGGTAGGCATCGGAATCATTCCGGCATATGGCATTAAAACAACTAATACAATGACTAATGTGATGGAGTGGACCATGCCGGCAATTGGTGTTCTTCCTCCATTTTTAATATTGGCAGCCGTTCTTGCGATAGCACCCGTGGCAGGAATTCCTCCAAATAAAGCTGACGCAACATTTCCAGCACCCTGCGCAACAAGTTCCATATCCGAACGATGTTTTCCATTAATCATGCCATCGGCAACAACACAAGAAAGTAATGATTCAATGGCAGCCAACACGGCTATAGTTAATGCATTCGGTAGTGCATTTTGAATCATGTTTAATGATAAGCTCGGAAAATGTAAAGATGGTAATGCATTACTGATTGTATACAGATTTCCGATTGTATTTACCTTTAAAGGCAAGAATTGAACCATCAAAATTCCTGCAATAACGGCTAAAAGTGAGCCTGGAATTCTTTTAAAGATATATGGAGCAATAATCAAGATAGCTAAAGATACCACACCTACAATCACGGCATCCATATTCATTGTAGAAAAATGATGGATTACAGCCTCAAATTTTTCAACCGTCTCAATAGGCTTTACTCCCGTTGGATAGGTTAATCCAAAGAAATCTTTTAATTGTCCAATCACAATCGTAACGGCAATACCCGAAGTAAAACCTGTCGTAATGGTAAATGGAATAAACTTGATTAGACTTCCAAAATGACAAAGTCCCATCAAAATCAAAAAGATACCCGCAAGAATCGTGGCAACAATAAGTCCATCCATTCCATCATGCGCTACAATTCCAGCAACAATCGTCGCAAATGCAGCAGTCGGTCCTGCAATTTGTACACTGCTTCCGCCTAGTGCTGAAATGACAAAACCAGCTACGATTGCAGTAAAGATTCCGGCTTCCGGTCCCACACCTGAAGCAAGTGCTAATGCGATTGATAATGGTAATGCGATAATAGCTACAATAATTCCAGCCGTTACATCTTTGAAAAACTGAGACTTATCATAGCTTTTAAGTGATGAAAGTAACATCGGTTTTAGTGAATTCATTTGTTAATATCCCTCTCTTTTTAACAACCTTTACAGTATATCATAATTTAAGTATTTTTAAGGATTTTTCTATACCAGTATTTGATATACTAAACATATAACACTAAATTTCAGGAGAATACTATGAAAAAAAAGACTAAAATTATAATTTTAATCTCAGCATGCATTTTGATTGCCGTTATCGGTATTTATTTCTTGTTTCCAAAGGAATCAAACAATCAAAACATCTATGTTCAAAAAGTTTCAACAATCATCGGATCTTCCTATACGGAAAATCGTTATTCAGGTGTTGTAGAATCCTCAGAAACAGTTGATATTAATCAAGATGGAAACAAATCCATTACAGACATGTATGTAGAAGCAGGGCAAAAAGTAAGTAAAGGAGATAAATTATTTTCTTATGATACGACAGAAGCATCCAATTCCATCGCCCAAAAGAAATTGGATATTGAAGCTCAAAACAATGAAATCCAAGCGCAGAATAATACCATTGCCGATTATAAGGCCGAACTAAATAAGGGTGGAGATAAAGTAGAGATTCAGGCACGAATCAATGATGCAAGTTTCGCGATTCGTCAAGCTCAAAACACAATCAAAGCTACACAGACTGAAATCGATCAGTTGAATAAACAAATTGAAAATTCTACTGTCCTCTCCACTATTGATGGAATTATTAAAGAAGTAAATAAAGATGGTGGAACGGATGAGAGTGGAAACCAAAAACCATTAGTATCCATTACGCAAACTACAGATTTTAGAGTGAAAGGCTCTATTAGTGAAATGGGCACCATTTCTGAAGGAACAAGTGTCATTGTCAGAAGTCGTGTAAATGAAGATCAAATCTATAAGGGGACTGTCACAAAAGTAGAAACAGATCCTCAATCGAATTCGAACAATAACTTTTATGGAGCGGATTCAAGTGAATCTGCATCCAAATATCCTTTCTATGTCTCTTTAGACAACAACAAAGGTTTAATGCTTGGACAACACGTATATATTGAAGCGGATAATGGCCAATCTACAAAGAAAAAAGGTATCTGGCTAGATGCAAGTTTTATTGTTTCGGATGACAATGGAAATTCATATGTATGGGTATCTGAAAAAGGTAAATTAAAGAAAAGAAAAGTAGAACTTGGTAAAACAGATGAAGAAACCTATACCACAAAAATCAAATCAGGACTCAGCGTTGATGACTATATCGCGTGGGCCGATGATTCTTATTCAGAAGGAATGAAGACAACTACAGAATATCAGACGGAAACGGATGGTGATGCCAATGCTTCTTAATATACAAAATATTTATAAGAACTACGGCAAAGAACCTATGATTGTTCCTGTATTAAAGGATGTCAGTCTTGAAGTTGTACAAGGTGACTATATTGCGATTATGGGACCTAGCGGCTCAGGTAAAACAACACTTATGAATATCATTGGATGTTTAGATCGAGCAAGTTTGGGTACGTATCTATTTGAAGATGAAGACATTTCTGAAATGAATGATGATGCATTAAGTGATCTTCGCTTAAATAAGATTGGCTTTGTATTCCAAAACTTCAATCTTCTAAGTTTGGAAACTGCCCAAGAAAATGTAGCTTTACCTTTGATTTATGCAGGTATTGATAAAGAGAAAAGAAATCAAAGAGCTATAGATGTATTAAATAAAGTAGGTTTACAAGATCGTATTTCATTTAAGCCAAGCCAATTATCTGGTGGACAAAAACAGCGTGTTGCGATCGCCCGTGCCATCATTAATAATCCAAAAATCCTACTTGCCGATGAACCTACAGGAGCACTTGATCAAGCAAGTGGAAAACAAGTTATGGAATTATTTAAATCCTTAAATGATGAAGGTGTAACAATCATTATGATTACGCATGATGCCAATGTGGCAAGTCATGCAAAAAAAATCCTTCATATCATTGATGGAGAAATCATTGAAAATAAACAAGGAGGTGTTCTATGAAGCCTTCTATAAAAAAAGGAATTATTATTACTTCTGTATGTGCATTTACCTTAGTTGGAATTAAGTTTTATTTAAGCTTGTCCAATACGATTGAGGTTCATTCTGTATCCAGCTTAAATACAGGGTATTGGGATAATCCATCCACTTCAACAGGTCTTGTATCTAATAGTGATACGCAATCCGTATTATATGATTCTTCTAAAACAATCACACAAGTATTTGTACAAGAAGGTCAACAGGTCAATGCAGGTGATCCTTTATTGTCATATGACCTAACTACACTTCAAAGTGCTGTGGATACAAGTCAATTAAATGTAGAAAAAGTTCAAAATGCGATTACACTAGCCGAACATGAATTAAAGAAATTATTAAATACAACACCTATTCCAGATGTTACACCTGCTCCAGATCCACAAGATCCTACACCAGCTCCATTACCAGATATGCCTAAAAAAGATGGTAAAGACTTGTATCCATATATTCTTTCTTTATCCCAAGCTGAAAAGAATTTTACAGACTATAAGATCTATTATACAAATACAGAAAGTGACACGCCTGAAAAAGGACCTAAAGAAGATGTGGATGCATGGAAAGAAGAAAGAGTTAAAAAAACACCAGATACTACATGTTGGTATTGGATCGAATATACATATACAGATGGTTCAACCAACGCGTATGATTCAAAGGATGTTGTTGAGTATTATAGTGACAAACAAAAGATTCCTTATGAAGACATTTCTACAGTTGGAACCAAAAAAAATCCCTATGTGTTCAAGTTAAGTGAAGACCAAGGATTTGTGTATGGAAAACTATTTTTAGATAACAAGAATCTCAATTCATATTTTCGATTTGATGTGTATACAAACGATGGTGAAATCAGTTCTTCTTGGCTTGTTCGTTGTGACAAGTTTGCCACTAAACAATCTATGAATGAAGGCGATATGTATTCGGTGATTTCACATACGAAAGAAAAACAAAAATATATAGAAACCGAACAAAATCCAAGTCCAGATAATACATCGGGTTATACAGAAATAGAACTTGCGAAAGCCATTCGTGATAAGAAACAGGCATTAAAGACGTTAGATTTAGATTTAAGAAAGGCGAAGCTTTCATTAAATGAAAATAAAGCTTTATTAAATGACGGCATCGTTCGTGCAAAGCGCAGTGGTATTGTGCGTAATGTAAAAGATCTATCAAACCCACCTCAAGATGGAAATGCCTTTTTAGAAGTGGCAACAGGCCAAGGAACTTATATTAAGGGAAGCATTAGTGAATTGATGTTAAACCAAATTAAAGTTGGCGATACCGTTTCAGCTTACTGTTGGACAAACGGAGAAACATTTGATGCCAAAATTCAAAGTGTAGATACAGTTCCTTCTTCTAGCAGTAACTATAATGGTTCGGGAAATCCAAATGTGAGCTACTATGGTTTTGAAGCAATCGCCAAAGATGCCTCTAACATTGCGGTTGGTGAATATTTAGAATTAACTTTCAATTCAAATACAGATACAACGAGTTCGATTTGGCTTTCTAAGGCTTATGTCAAACAAGAAGGAAGTAAATACTATGTTCTTAAAGAAAATCACGGAAGATTGAAGAAGCAATATGTAACGGTTGGAAAGATTGTCTGGGGCGATACGATGGAAATCAAAGATGGACTTTCAGGTACAGATTATATTGCGTTTGCGTATAGTAAAAACGCGAAAGAAGGCGTGAAGGCCCAAAAATCTTCGGGGGATGCATCATGATTGAAAACATAAGATTATCATTTCGAGGTATTTTTGCTCATAAAATGCGATCATTCCTTACAATGCTTGGAATCATTATTGGAATTGCCTCCATCATTGCGATTGTTTCTACAATTAAAGGAACAAATGATCAAATTGAAAAGAATCTAATTGGCTCCGGAAATAACACGGTAAAAATTTCGTTGTACCAAGAAGATTGGGAATACTCTTTTGATTCCGGTATTCCAAATGGAGTTCCAACTGTGTCAAAATATACACTTGAATCCTTAAAAAACATTGATCACGTAGAAGGTGCCACCCTGTATCGTTCTAGACAAAGTAATCAATCCATCTTTCGTAATAACACTTCTTTAGATGGTGGATATATCATGGGTGTGAATCAAGACTACTTTTCAATTGCTGGACTCACCATCAAACAAGGAAGAGGCATTACAGAAGATGACAACATGAAATTTAGACAAGTTGCCGTACTCGATGAGACAAGCGCAAGACTTCTATTTGGTGAAGATGATCCAATCGGTAAAACCATAGAAATTTCTTCAACACCATTCACCATTGTTGGCGTATGTGCAGATAAAGAAACTTTTGAACCTATAATGGAAAGTATTGATGATTACCGTACATATAATCAGTCTACGGGTTCTAAAGTCTATGTTCCAAGTGAATCTTGGCCAATCTTCTATCAGTTTGATGAACCACAAAACGCATTACTGAAAGTAGATGCCACTTCCAATATGACAAGTGTAGGAAAAAAAGCAGCTACTATCTTAAATACAAATGTTTCTTCTTCAAGTGTTCAATATAAGGCACAAGACTTATTGAAGCAGGCAAAAGATATTCAAAATCTTTCTAAATCGACAAATGCCATGTTGATTTGGATTGCCGGTATTTCTTTACTTGTAGGTGGTATTGGAGTTATGAACATCATGCTTGTAACGGTAACCGAAAGAACGAAAGAAATTGGTCTTAAAAAAGCTATTGGTGCTAGAAAAAAAGCCATTCTATTCCAGTTCCTGACTGAAGCTGTAGTACTTACTTCGATTGGAGGTATTGTAGGTGTAATAACAGGTATTGGCTTAGCTAAATTCATATCTATTCTAAATGGTACGCCTGTATCCATTAGTATTCCTGCCATGATATTATCCGTCTTATTCTCAATGGCAATCGGTATTATTTTTGGATTGTTACCTAGTTATAAAGCTGCAAATCTTGATCCAATTGAAGCTTTAAGACATGAATAAGGGGCTGTAACGGATAAAGAAGTTTCAGCTTAATAAAAAAGGACCGAATATTCAAGGTTTAAAAATCTGAATATCGGTCTTTTTTGGTATAAAATGTTTGTGCCAAAATACCTAGTTAATTGTAATGCATATCAGCCATCATTTCAATTCCCTTTGTGTTTTTCTTACGAAGATGTCGTTGAAAAAGACGATATATCAAGAACTGTGAAGGAAGTCGTAGAAGAGGTCAACATTTTTAAATATATCGATTTCTCACAGAATAACGCTCATGGATATGATGCAATCCAAATGTTCGAAGCAGTCATTCTTGCATTTGCGATAAACGGTTATGCTTCTCTTCGTGATTTAGAAAAATTATGTAAATATGACATTCGCTTTAAATTCATTGTGAACGGTTCAACACCTTCTCATATGGCTTTTGAAAGGTTTATCAAAGATAAGCTTACTATGCCCATCGAAGATATATTTGTTGATATCAATAAATATATGAAAGCTCATGATGTCATAGATACAGAAGTATTATATATTGATGGAACCAAATTTGAGGCCAATGCCAATAAGATGACTTTTGTATGGATGAAAGTCACAAAAAAATTCAGAGAAAAGCGTTGGATCAAAGTTATGGACAGGCTTTCTGCATTTAATAAATACAGTTCAAAAAACAATTTGGATGTACGCTTTTCAATTGTAAGAGAGATCAATTTCGATTATTTGTTTGAATTAGTTTCTGTAATAGAACAGCTGATGGCGAAGAATTCAATCCAAGTTGTGCATGGTAAAGGTAAAAAGAAGCATGAACTGCAAAGGTATCAGGAAGCATTTAAAGAAGATGCGTTGAAGATGTTTAAATACACCATATATTCTGATATTGCAGGAGATCGAAACAGCTTTTCAAAGACGGATCCAGACGCAACGTTCATGCACATGAAATACGATTACTATAACCATACCAATGTATTCAAGCCTGGATATAATGTACAGGTTGGAAGCAGTGACGGATATATACGACATGTATATGTATCAAGTGACGCCAATGATCTTAGAACATATATTCCATTTATGGAAGGCTATCATATGGCGTATGAAAGCTATCCATATGCCACACCAGCAGATGCAGGATACGGAAGTTTTGACAACTATAAATATGACAAGGAACATGGAATTCAATTGTATATGAAATACAGTGGAATGCGTAAAGAAGCTGAAAAGAAAACGACTAAGAATCAGTTTACCCGAGCACAGATGAATCCGAATGAAGAGGATAAAATCATTTGTCCAGCGAACCATGAATTTACATTGGTAGATACACGAATAGAACGACGAGGCGTGTATCCACGAGAAATCGAAATGTATCAGAATGAACATTGTGAAGGCTGTCCATTCAAATCTCAGTGTACGAAGTCAAAAACAGGACGAACGATACAAAGGTGCCGAGAGCTTGAATCCTACAAAAAAGAAGTCAAAGAAAATCTTTCGACTGAACAAGGAAAAAAGTATATGACACAACGAAGTATCTGGAGTGAAGGAATCTTTGGACAGATCAAAGAAGACAATCATTATGACAAATTACGTCGTCGCGGTATATCTGGTGTAAAACTGGAGATACTACTCGTATGTATCGGTCATAATCTAAGAAGATATCACACTCGAAAACTAGAATTCCAGAAAAATAACAAAATAAACTAAGGCTCTAAGAGTAAAAAAATAATGAAAATAGACATCTTTTTTTAGTGTGCCCAAAAAGGCAGTAAGGTTAGATGTGTATTTTCATTTTTTATTTATGTAAAAGCTAATCAAACAAAAAGAAAGGAGCTGAACTCCATAAGTAATAAAATTTACCTATTCGTTACAGCCCCTCTGTACTGATTTTTAGGCACCTAATTATTTTCAGTTAAGTAACACTGTAGATTTAACTCATACAATAAAGTCATCCAGACATTGTCTGGACAGTACCCATTATGCTTTTAAAAACGAATCGTTATTCTTCTCTAAGCCATCTGCAAAGATCAATAACTTGAATACCTTGATAATCATATGTTTCATGACGTGTTCTTGCAATAATCAACTTAGGGTATGCATCTTTTATCGCAAGTAATGGTGTGTATTCTCTTTCAAATGTTTTTTCATCCGAAATATTATCACTTACTTGAATATATATTTGTGTATCACGTTTCTTGGCAACAAAGTCGATTTCTTTTTTATACAGTTTGCCAACATATACTTCATAACCTCTTCTACGTAGCTCTAAATAAACAATGTTTTCGTATACTCTTCCATAGTCCATATTTCGTGTACCATTTACTGCATAACGAAAAGAAGAATCACAAAGATAATACTTACTATTGTTGGTTAGGTATTTTTTTCCTTTTAAATCATATCGTTTTGCTTCATAAAATAGAAAAGCATTTTCTAAATAACCAATGTATTTTGAAACAGTCTTTCTTGTTATTTCACTTTGATTATTCTTTAAAGTCTCACAGATATTATTTGGAGAAAGCAAGTTTCCAATGTTATCCATCATAAATTCGGATATATTCGTAAATTCTAGTTTATTTCTTATCTTATACTTTTCAACTAAATCTCGAATAAGAATTGTTGAATAGATATCTCGTACATAGTCATATTGTCGATTTTCCGTTTTATAAACATAAGCACCAGGCATTCCTCCAGTTTTGACGTATTGATCAAAAGCATCATCATATCCATCTGTGATTTTATAATAAGTTAGATATTCCTTAAATGAAAATGGGTATACTTTTATTTCCATTGTTCTTCCAGTAAACAGTGTTGCCAAATCTGAGCTAAGCAAGAAAGCATTAGAACCTGTAATATAAATATCATAGATTCCCTTTGCATAAATGCTATTAATCGCAAGTTCAAATTGAGGACACATCTGTACCTCATCAATTAATAGTACATTTGTCATTTCTTCTTTGTATTGATTCATAATATATTTATGCAAGGTATGATATTCTAACAAATGATCAAATTCCAATTCTTGAAGATTAATCATCACAATATTGATTTGTTCATTTAATGATTTTAAATATGTGATAAATTTCTGAAGTAATACTGATTTCCCACTACGACGGATTCCAGTGATAACCTTTATATCTGGTGTACCATATAATTCAATCAACTCATCTAAATATTTTTTTCTAACAATAAGTTGCATAACATCCTCTCCTATTCCCACTTTTTAAAAATTATTAAATTTTCGGTAATAACTATCACAAGCATAATTTAACACAATTAGTGGGTTCTGTCATTATTCTATTCCCGATTTTTGGTAAATATTCATTTTTCGGTAATAGAATGATCCTTTTAATTTCTAATAGTGTGAACATCATGTTGCTCACTTGATTAAAGAAAAGCACTAGCTGAAGTACTAATGCTTATCGAAGCTCAGGTAAACCTAAACTGTTAATTGCTTCTATAATGATTAATGATAGACCAGGTTGTTTCATCACAAATATCTAAATTATCATAGTTTTCATTCCATTCTTTAATGCAGGATATATATTATGGATAAACTTCTTATATTCCTTTTCAGTTAAATCAATACTTGTTTCGCATTCTAAAGTACCAATAGAATCTGAATAAGAAGCAATAAATCAATCTTTAATCTTTTTACAACAATCTTTTGATGTCCTTCATAAGAACCACCCATTTCAGATTCAACTGAAGTAGTAGAAGTTTCATCAATAGGTAAAAATGAATAACAAACATCTTTATGACAATGAAAACAATATCGACTTGAAGGTGGCATCGTTTTACCGCGTACCAAATAAATTTTATGATCATCTATATCCTATTGAAGTTGAGTAGTCATTTCTGGGAATCCATAAATAATTTTTACCATTTCATGACCACAATGAGAACAGCAAATTCTTGTCAATACTATCACTTCTTTCTAAAAAAAGAAACATATATATACGTAAGATACTTAAAAATCATCTTTCATTTACTATCCATGATCCTTTTTTATCAGAACCTATTCTGTAAATATAGTTATCAATTTTTACTTCTTTGATTTTACGTGTTGCCGTGGGTCTACTTATGTTTAAGGCTTTTGCGATATCCGTAATTGTAATTCTAGGATTATTTTTCATCAAACTCATAATTTCATTTTTTACAATATCATTTACAGTATCATCTTGAGTTCCACCATAATTCAGATTTGGCATAATAACCGTAAATTGGAATTTGTCAGTCTAAAATCAGGACTCCTGAGCAATCGGACATCCGTGTAAATGAAAGATTCGGAAATTCTTTTCTCAGTTCTTCAACGACAAAGTAGATTTCATCATTATCCCATGTGTCTCCTGCCTTCAATTTACACTGTTCTAAATCCTTTCGTGTTTCGAAGACAACATCGCCGATTATAATTTTACCGTTTTTCTTCAAGTAATTACGCAAGTCTAAAAGGAAGTCGTTCTTTTGTGCATCCGTCAAATGATGCAGAGAGTATGTCGCAACAATATAATCATATCGAAAGTTACGCAACGGTTCGACAAGCTCTTTTGAAAAGTCCCCCTGATATAAATGTGCATTGGGCATTTTCTCAGATGCCAACTCAATCATCCTAGATGAAAAGTCCTGCCCATATATGGAACGCCCTTGCTCATATAGCTTTGTTGTTAATGTACCTGTCCCGAACCCAATATCCAAAACAATAGCATTTTCAGTTTTCATTATAGTCTGAAAAATGAATGCAAGTACCTTTTTGTAACCAGCAAAAGGATATGTGTTTTCTTCATCAGAAATGCCGACAGTTTTGTCGTAACCATCTGCCCAAAGATCAAACTCTTTTTTATCTAGCATATTTACTCCCTCCATAACTTCTAATTTATCTAGCTAAATAATATCATACACCTTATTTTTTAAACATTTGCTATATTAACCAATTTAGCTAGAATTACAATTTTCTTATTGTTATCTCTTGTATCACAAGTAACCAATGTCATTAATCGATCTTCTTTATTTACTGAAACACCAGTTTTATATAATCCTCTATTAATGGAATCTGATATAAAGGCATTAATCTGCTTATCAAGTTATATGCAGTAACTACATAGACAAAAATTGCTACACCTGCAAATATCATAGCATCTTTCTTTGCACCATTATCATAACAATCCCTTGCATTCGTCAAAAAGGTTAATCCCATAAAAACAAACATAATTGGCAGTGTTATATCAGTAGACACTATGTTCATCAGTCCAAGAGAACCGAGCATAATGGTTAAAACACTAAATATTGCTTTCTTGGTACGCATAAGTACTTCTCCTTCCAACTTCTGTTTCTTTTTTAGATACACTCATTTATTCGAGATTTTTTATAACTAAGTTGTAATTGCTATCATAATGCAGTCCAAGTTCTCTACACATTCTATCGTTTACCTTATCTAAGGCTTTCTTGTATTCTGCGTACTGTGGAGATAGCACCATCATATTAGGAATGAATATGTCGTTATATCCTTTATCTTGGAACTCTTTCTGCATTTTTCTCTGGGCAATAAATGACGGATGATATTTCATAATGCCAGTTTTCATTTTAGCACCTTTCTTTACCATTTCTTTTAATTTTTCATATTCGCTTTCACTCATATCACGATAATAAGCTATCATCTCATCTGCAGTTCTTGTTTCCGGTGCAATCCCACCTGCTATTTTTACACCTATTCCCATAATAAAAGGAACTTTCAATGTCGTTTCATCACAATACTCTAATATGTTCCGTAAGGCTTGCTTCTGCTCCAGAGTCTTTAATCTCACATTAAGAAATGGTTTGAAGTGACTTTTTAAGTAATCTCCCCATTCTTTCCCCGGTAATAAAGACTCAATCGCATTTTCGACAGTTTGGTAATCAAGTATCTCATTTGCCTTGTCTGCATTACCATCATCTATAAATTGCTTCAACGCTTCAAGTTCTGAGTCCTGTAAAATTTTTTCCTGTAATTTTTCCTGATAAATACGTAAAAGAATACTTTTATCATCTTTTTCCAAAAGGGTTTGTATATCTTTAATACCAATCCCAAGCTTTCTATATACCGAAATTTTTTTTAAAGTTTTAACGTCCTGCATGGAGTAGTTTCGATAGCCGTTGCTATCTTTATCTACTGACAACAATCCTTTTTCTTCATAGTATTTAACTGCACGCTTTGTCATTCCGACTTCCTTAATAATTTCATTTAATAGCATCGGACACACCTCCTTGTGATGATAGTATAAGGGGGTACGTTACGTACAAGTCAATATATTTTTGAAGTTTTCATTTCAATCATACAAATTCTAATTTATCTACAAGAATTCACACAAAGAAATTAACTTGGAACGAAAACATTTCCCACTCCTCACTTATCACAAAACAAAAAGAGATTTGAATGATGAATACACATCAGACAAATCTCTTTTATCATTCACAGGCCAAAATCCATTAAAAGCCCTGTTAAATCTCTTAAAAAATGGCGTCCCAGATAGGAGTCGAACCTACGACCCTTCGCTTAGGAGTTGAACCCATGTTTTGTCCGTTTGATATCGCGAAGTGTTAAATATGCCGTAAATATGGCATTTTTGGCACTTTTTTGTTTCTTCATTTTTGTCCGTTTTGTGCTAATAAATGGGTTCGGATGATGGTTCGGATGACGTCATCCGAACCCCTCTAATTAGCAAAATATTAGCAAAAAAGTTCGAATTAGCACAGGTCGGTCGAACACTTTTCCCCCATTTTTGGGTGCCCCCGACATGCATTCGAACCCTATGGCACAGGGCCCGAAAAAATTTGGCGTCCCCGACAGAATCCGAACCGTTCGGATGCTCTCTTGAATGCCTACTAGACTCAAAATACAGTATTTACATAGTCTAAACACCTGACTATGAAGAAAGATTATTACAGTTTTGATGAATAAAGCTTACTATGCTATAGTTTCTTTAAAGAAACTCTTTATTAAAATCATTCAAATATAAAAAGATTGGAGAAAACATGAACAATGAAATTATTAAATTTGTAAATGGTGATTTACAGCTGGATGTTACAGTAACACCAGATAATGAAACAGTATGGTTAAATCGTAATCAACTTGCACAATTATTTGACAGAGACGTTAAAACCATTGGTAAGCATATTAACAATGCTTTAAAAGAAGAATTAGATGAATTCAACTGTCGCAAAATTTGCGACAGTTCAAACTGAAGGAAACAGAAAAATACAAAGATCTATTGAATACTATAATTTGGATATGATTATTTCCGTGGGATATCGTGTGAAATCTCAAAATGGTGTTATCTTTCGAAAATGGGCCACTTCTATATTAAAAGACTACATGATGAAGGGATATGCAATAAATGAAAAAAGGATTGAGGTACTAAATAAAACTGTTTCAATTCAATCCAGAATGTTAGCTTCTACTTTAGGTATTGAGGAAAAAGAAGTTTTGAATGTCATTGAAGCCTATTCAAATGCACTATCATTACTTGATGATTATGATCATGGGTGTATTTCTAAACCAAAAGGTAAAGACTCTATTTACCAATTAACCTATGAAGAGTGCAGAACTCTTATTGATTCTATGAAATATGGTGGATTTTCTGATGTATTTGGTGTTGAAAAAGAACCAGGCAAATTGAATGGAATTATTGCAGCTGTATATCAAAATGTATTTGGACAAGAAATCTATCCAAGCATTGAAGAAAAGGCAGCTAATCTACTGTACTTTCTAGTCAAAGATCATCCTTTTGTAGATGGATGCAAACGAATTGGCGCTTCCATTTTTCTTGAATTTTTGAATAAGAATCAACATTTAATCATTGATGGAAAACAAATCATTTCAGATAGCGCCTTAGTTGCTATTACATTAATGATCGCCGAATCTAGACCAGAGGAAAAAGAAACAATGGTCAAGCTAGTTATGAATTTCTTAAAAGCTTAATCTATGCTCTTTATTCCCTGCTCCTTTTACATAGCCAACAAATGGTTGGTTGTGGGAAAGGAGCTTTTTTATGTGTAAATGTAAAGTAATCGCAGTCACGAATCAAAAAGGTGGCGTTGGTAAAACAACAACAACAGAGAATGTAGCAATTGGTTTATCTCGACAGGGATTTGATGTATTAATTGTAGATTTTGATCCACAGGGTGATTTAACAAGTTGTTTAGGTTGGAAAAACAATGATGCACTCGAACATTCTGTATCTTCTATGCTAGATGATTATATAAATGACAATGATATTGATTATGATTCTTTGATTTTGCATCATGAAGAAGATGTAGATCTGATTCCGGCAAACATTGAATTGGCCGATTTTGAAATGCGTTTAGTCAGTGTCATTAACCGAGAACAGACATTAAGTAATTGTATTGAACCATTAAGAGATAAATACGATTACATCATGATTGATTGTCCACCTTCTCTTGGTATGCTTACAGTGAATGCATTATCTGCAGCAGATGAAGTACTGATTCCCGTACAGACGCAGTATCTGCCAGCTAAAGGAATGACGAAATTGTTACAGACAGTGAATAAAGTACAGCGTAAGATCAATAGTAATCTTAAAATTACTGGCATTGTTATGACGCTTGCTGATCTAAACACCAACATTACCAAAAGCACGATTGATACGATACGTGAAAGCTTTGGAAGGAACATTCGTGTATTTGATACGATCATTCCAAAAGCTACGAAAGCAAGTGAAGCAACTATAGTCGGTAAAAGTATCTATGCGTATGCCAAGGATTCAAAAGTGGCTGTTGCATACAGCAATCTGACAAAAGAATTGGTAAATAATCAAAAAGTAAAACATAAAGATGAATTAAATCGTTAGGAGAATTGAGATGAAAAACAATCATGTGGAATTATTTGGAACTTTGACAAGAGATATTGAAGTGTCCAGAAATGGAAAAGGAAATACTTTTGTGAAGTTCTCTTTAGCTTGTTTACGAGAAGGAAAGAAACCATGGACAGACTATATTAACTGCATTGCCTTTGGTGATTTAGCAAATGATATCTGTAAACATGGTGATAAAGATACAGATCTCTGCATTGTAGGCAATCTTCGTACAAGCTCTTATGAAAAAGATGGTAAAAAGCAGTATTCAACCAACGTCGTTGTAGAATCTTTCGAATTGTCAAATGATTAGAATCAAACGATGTCCCTATTGTCATGGTGCAGCTCATCTGCTGATTGATTGGGATAGCAAAAGAATCAATGGTTATTATGGTCAATATGTAACATGTACATTGTGTTCTGCTAGAACACAAACCAAACAAAATGCAGATCAAGCTATTGAAGAATGGAATCATCAAACAATGAAAAACACGATACAACTCACTCTATTTTAAAGGAGGTGGCACATTTGCCGAAATTAGATTTAGGATTGCCAAGCTATGACTCTTTGTTTTCTACTGAAGAAGAAAGACAAGAAGCCAATAGTGAAAAAGTAATGACAATCTCTATAGATAAGATTACAGATTTCAAAGAACATCCCTTCCATGTCACAATGGACGAGGATATGGCAAAGCTAATTGATTCGATTAAAGAAAACGATATGCTGATGCCTGCATTGGTTCGCCCAAAAAAGGATGGAACCTATGAAATGATTTCTGGTCACAGACGTAAATTTGCCTTGTCACAACTAGGAAGAAAAGAAATGAATGTCATTATTCGTGATTTGGATGATGATCAGGCAACAATCTTAATGGTCGATTCCAATATTCAGCGTGAAAACATTTTTCCTAGTGAACGTGGTTATGCTTATAAAATGCGACTGGAAGCTATGAAACATCAAGGGAAGAAAGTAGATATTAATGTTGACGATGTACCTGTTGAATATGATAAACCAACTTCCAACCAAGTTGGTTGGAAGTCAGAAAGTGCTGCTAAATTAGGAGAACAAATTGGAGTTAGCATGAATCAGATACGTCGTTTTATTCGTTTAACCTATCTAATTGAACCATTACAGGAAATGGTTGATGGACGACATGAAAATGAAATCAAGATTGCATTTAATCCAGCTGTAGAACTTTCTTATTTAACAGAATCAGAGCAGTATGATTTAGCCAATGCGATTGTTGAAAATCAAAGGACGCCATCTTTAGCTCAATGTCAGGAATTCAAGCGGTTGAGTCATGATGGTGAACTGACTACAGAATTCATTGAAGATACTTTATCGGAAGAAAAACCAAACCAAAGAGAAAAGTTATCTTTTCAAATGAAGGAAATCGATAAATATTTTCCCAAGGACTTCACACCAGGCAAGAAGAAAGATTTAATGATTCACTTGCTGGAAAACTGGGCAAAGAAAAGATCACGAGAACAAGAACGGTAGTTGAATATGCAACTGCTTTTTTTCTACTTGTGATTGTTTCCAAACTGTTGGAGGGGCAGTTTGTCTTTGCACCAAGACGTGTGACTGTGACCTCCCCTAAAACCCCTCCTACCTCCCGAAACAATCTTAATTACCTACCGAAAAAGAAAAAATGTTGTTAGTTGTTATTTAGTAAGTAGATATATTTGTATCTAGGTAATTATTTAGAAGAACTTGTATTTTAGAGATAGTAGAAATTATCAGTGAATATAATTGGAGGTTAAGTCAATGAAAAGAAAGTTAATTACGTTATGTATTTCAAGTCTACTTGTTGGTACAGGCATTGTCTTCAGTATGAATCAAAATGTATCTGTTCCTACAGTGGAAAAGTTTACGGAAGATACTTCTGCAGGTGTTAGTAAACATGAAGCTATAGTTAGTGAACATGAAAATGTTGACAAGGATGAGAAAACAGGTGCTGGAGATACAATGAAGAAACCTGAATCCAAGGAAGAAAAACAGAAAGAAAAAGTTACGGGCAAAAGTGAATTCAAAACAACAAGTGTTTCTTCGGAAGGTAAAAGGCAAAATTCCAAGAAAGAAAGTTCTACTAAGAGTTCTTCTGGTTCAGATCAAAAAGCTTCAACTTTAAACAGTTCCAATACATCAGATAAATCGAATACTGATGTTGTAAGTCAACCAGTTGAAAAGTCTAGTGAATCCAAACAAGAACCTGTAGTAGAATCTACACCTACTCCAGAACTAGCAAGGCCATGTTATGCTTGTCCTGGTGGAGTCAATCCAGATGTAAGTTGTGATGTGATTATGGATACGAACTTTTACTATGCAACTTATAGTTCACAGGCTGAAGCAGAGGTGGGCGGAATGTATTACCTGGATGAAGTAATGTACATCGGTGATATTGAAATTACAAACTATTCTGTTCAACCAGTATATCGAAATAATCACAGCATTGCTTATTATGGATTAAATCTTTGGAGCAATGGAAGTTTGATTCAATAAAAAAGGTTTATAAGAAAAACTCATTTAAATTGTATCTTATTAGTAAAAATGATATATTATAAATGAAGAGTCGGTATGGAGACTATAAACCCATACCATTGGTCGGAACAAAGACCTAAAACTTGTTCCAGTGCAGAGAAAACTGCTAAACATCTTAAAAGGCGAGCAATCGCCTTTTAATTTTAGAAAGAGAGAATTGTATGAATAATATTTCATTTAAACAAAGGGTATGTCAATCAATAATTGATCAATCAAAAATATATAAAAAAATCTTTATTGATCGGCAATACCTAATTTGTTCGAAATGTTTTAATGATACTCTTACTGAAAATGATTTTGATTTTTCAAAAAAGAATCAAAGTGAAAAAAGTGTAAAAGGTTCGGTTAGAAGAAAAATATCAGCTTTAGAAAACATAAATAATTTTTTTGCACAAGAGCTATATATCGAAGAAGGGTTTCGCAAAAATAAAGTCAGTTGTGTAATTGCTACATCGGACAATAAAATAACAATTGGTTTTTCTGAAGGAATTTATTCAAGACCCAAAACACTTCTTAAAGGTAATATGCTTAATATGAGTACCAATCAAATTGACTTAATACTATCTAAAGAAAAAAAGGATAAAACATTTAATAAAATAGAATATGGAAATGAGCAAATATTATCTTATTATCATAAAGATATTTATCACTTGATATCAAAAAACTTAATCTAAATGAAATACATTATTTTAGCGAGGAAAAATTCTCGCTTTTTTGTTGCAACAACCTAAATGAAAGGAAAAAGAAGATGAAAAATATATTAAAGAAAGGCAGCAAGTTCTTTCTTTCTGCACTAGTGATATTGAATTCATTTATGAATATAATCACAGTACATGCAGAAGAAACTACTACAGAAAATGATTTAGATACAATTACAGAATTAGGCTATTTGGAAGATGTATTTCCGGATCAAATCATAAATGAAAATGATACGATGATGACCGATACAACTTCCTGTGGGACACGATATGCCATGATTTATATCGAAAACCAGTACGGATTTGATTATATCTCACATTTATATGTTGGTGATAAAACCGTATTTTGTATTGAGCCGATGCAATTGTTTATAGCTGGTAATGATTATGTTCCAGATAGTGCCAAATGGGATGAACTAAGTGAAAGCCAAAGACAAGCTATTTGGGAAATCAATTATTATGGTTATTCTTATCCAGGACATGAAAGTGAAAACTATTATGTAGCTACTCAAATCATGATCTGGCAAGTTGTTACTGGCAATTGGTATCAACCGTACTATATGGATGGAACGACAACATATGATATTTCAAATGAAATGAATGAAAATTAACAACTTAAGAAGTACACCTCAAGGAAGACCTTCATTCAATAACCAAACAATCAAAATGGGACTAAATACTCCAGTTACTTTAACAGATTCAAAAGGAACATTAAGCAATTATTCTATTACAAGTGGAAATGGTGTTAATGCTTCTGTAAATGGAAATGATTTAACGGTATCCATCACTTCAGAAAACTATGATAAAACACTTACCTTCTCAAGAAACTTTGGAGCAAGAGACGTCAATATTATTTATGGAAGTGGAGGTTATCAGCGTGTTATTTATCTGGCAAGCAGAAGAGATCCTTCTCCTAATTTCAAATTAAATTTTGAATTGCTATATGCTGATATCGAAGTTGAAAAGCAAGATGCAGAAACTGGAACATCTACGCAAGGTGATGCAACTTTCAATGGAGCAACATTTGCCATCAAAGATTCAAGTGGAAATACTTTAGAAACAATTACGACAAATGGTTCAAAAGCTAAATCTAAAAAATATCCTGTAGGAACAACATTGAATGTATGTGAAGTCACATCTCCTGAAGGATATTTAACTAACAACAATTGTAATTCTGTAACTTTAGGTTATTCAGGAGACAATACATCTTCTACTTTTTCTACAACAATCAAAGATCAAGTAATCAAAGGTCGTATTGAAATTGCGAAAACAGTCGATAAAGACAAATACGGTTTATTCCAATCCAATGTTCAAAAGCCTGGTAAAGGATTCAAATTTGATATTATCTTAAAATCAAGTGGTAAAGTTGTATCCACACTAACAACAGATGAAGATGGTCGAGCAATCAGTGATTACCTTCCATATGGAACATATATTGTCAAAGAACATGAAACAACTGGCTTTGATACTTTAAAACCCTTTGAAGTAAAGATTGATAAAGATCAAAAGACCTATTTCTACAATATCTATAACGATACAATCAAAGCTGAATTAACAATCTATAAAACAGACAGCGAAACAGGTAAACGTATTCCTGCTGCTGGTGTTGAATTCAAAATCAAAGATGCAGATGGAAACTATGTAACTCAGACTGTGACATATCCTAAAAAATATACAACAGATGTATTTAAAACTGATGAGGATGGTTCTGTTCACTTACCTGCTCCTTTAAAATATGGAGAATATAAATTAGTCGAAATCAAAGCACCACATGGTTACGTATTAAAAGATACGGAAATTCCAATCAATGTAGATGGTTCTAGTACAGAAATTTTTATGAACTTTGATAACAAGACCCAAAAAGGACAAGTCTATGTTGAAAAGAGTGGTGAAATGTTATCTGGTGCTAAAGAATCTGAAACAGACTATGGAACACTTTATACACCAGTTTATAAAGAAAAATATTTATCCGGTGTTACGTACGAAATAACTGCACGTGAAGATATCGTCACTCCAGAAGGAACAGTATGGTTCCATAAAGGAGATGTTGTAGATACATTTACAACGGGTGATGGTATTACAACTTCATCATTGCTTCAGTTAGGTAAATATTCTATCAAGGAAATTGCAACACAGACCGGATATGTATTAGATGAAAATAGCTATGACTTTGATATTGAATATGCAGGTCAGATGATTGATGTGGTTGAAATCAAACAGGCTTATATCAATGAAAGACAGAAATTGAATTTAGAGATCACTAAGACATTTGAAGATGAGGATAAAGAAGCTTATAAAGATGTTGTCTTTGGAGTCTATTCTAAGAATGATATTACAGTCGATGATAAAGTCATCATTCCATCTGAAGGATTAGTTGGTATTTTGACTCTTGATAAAGATGGTAAAAATGTAGAACAGTTAGATCTTCCAACAGGTGATTACTACGTTAAAGAACTTGAAACAAATATAGGTTTCAAATTAGATGAAGAAAAACATGATTTTACGTTCAACTATGGTGAAGATACAACAAAAGACACAGTCATTGTTCCTATGGAATTGCACAATGAAAAGCGTAGATTAGAATTAGATGTTAATAAAGTGGATAAAGATCATCATGATCATTTCTTAAATGGAGCCATTTTTGAAGTTTATGACAAAACAGCTAAATCTTATGTCACTACCCTTGCATCTGGTCAGTTGATGATTGTTAGCAATGATGTAAATGAAGAATATGAAATCTCTAAGAATGAAGATTTTACAAAGGTCATTAAAACCGTTAAAACAGATGAAAATAAACAAATCATCTTAGATATGGATGATGGTACGTATTATTCTCGTAAAGTTGGAGATGACAAGGTTAGTAAACATGTGATCAAAGATGGAAAAGCTGTATTAGCGGATGCCATCTATGGTCATGAATATGAATTCAAGGAAATCAAAGCACCTACTTCTTATCAGTTAGCTGATAAATCCAAAGCTTACAAAGTAGAAGCTGATAAAGATACGGATACGATTATTTATTATTTTGAAAATGCACGTATCGTTGTTCCTAATACTGGGGTATAAATAGTATGAAACATAAGAAAATAAAAATAGCAGCACTTGCGATAGTCACTGCAAGTCTATTAGGTGGAATTCTATATAGTGAGTTTGGAGCAAAGAAATCTTATGATTATTCAGATTACTATGTAGAATCAAAACCTAAAAAAACCACAAAAGAAAATAAAGATGATAAGGAAGCTTCTGAAAAGGAGCTTTCTTTATCTCTTCTTAAAGAAACCAATAATGATATCGTTGGAATACTAGAATTTGATAATAGAGTTATCTATGAACCAGTTGTACAGGCTCCAGACAATGATTACTATGTTCGAAAAAATATCAAAAAAGAATATGCCAATGCAGGAATACCATTTGTATCTGCTGATGGAAATATCGATTCCAAAAATGTTGTCATCTACGGGCATTCTAGTAAATGGAATAGTATCATTTTTACTCCATTGATGAGCTATGTGAATCAAAGCTACTACAAAGAACATCAAACATTCAAGTTCATTACAGAAAATGAAACAAGAACTTATCAGATATTTGAAGTAATGAATGTAGATCTAAACAATTTAAATGATTCTTTAGAATTTACACAATCCAGTTGGGATTCAGATACTGCATTCAATGCCTTCCTTTCCGACTCTATCAATCGAGGATTATATAAAACAGGTGTTTCAGTAAATTCAGATGATAAGCTGATGACTTTAGTGACTTGTGATACAAGAAACAATAACAAGAGGATTGTAATTCTAGCAAAGCGAACCAATTGAATCTAAAAAAGTTTACAAATTCATGAAATGCTAATAGTTCTATGCTATTGTTATTCTATACTTTAATCTTTTTTTATATACGGGAGGAAACATCAATTGAAGAATAATAAATTAAAATGCAAATTGTGTGGTAATTATTTTGATGATAATGAAATGAGCGAAGAGCATTATCCAGCTCGTAGTGTTGGAAATGATGATATTGTTGCAGTTGATCTAGCCAAGACAATTGATATGCTTTTATCTAATGAAATTAAAAATAAGATAATAAATCGTGTAGAAAATGGTGAAAATCTTAAGCAGGTATCGGATGATCTTTTTGATAATGAATTAGCAACCCCATTATATCCACATGGTCGTACGGCTCGCTCGCTTTGTAAAAAATGTAATACTTTTTTAGGTAAATATGATGAAGCATATTTAAAATTTTTCAATATTGATGGAGATCCGAAAAAAATTAAAGGATTCAGTGAAAAGACTAAATATCAGATAATAAAATCAATTTTTGGAAAATTTCTTTCTATACCTGAAACATTGGAAGAAAATTTTGATTTTTTGGATTTCCTTAAAGACGATACAAACAAAGAATATCTAGGAGTTTGGAACTTATATTTTGTAAAGAGAGATCATAGCAGTGATATTTTAGGACTTAAAAATATTGATACTGGTAAACTTGAGTTTGAAGCTGGAGTAGTATATGAATTATCAGATGATAAGTTTATATATAACCTTATGAATTTCAAAAAACATGATTCTTATAAAATGACAAATATATTTGACATATTAAAAAAGAACTATGTATTGACTAATGGTGTTGGAGAATCTGGTGGGTATCACGCTCTAATTTTTATCTCGAAATTATTTTCAGAAAAATAGCATATCCGTTGAATTTTTTAATTAGTATTACCAATATAGATGGGTAATGCTTTTCTTTTATCTTATTTTAGAAAGGATGGTGATGTAATGCCGAATTATAAATCTTCGGACGAGAAAACCAAACAAGCATTTGAAATGATTGAACAAGGTGTGAAGGATGTATATTCTTCTGATTCTTTTAAACAGTATTTATCTTGTCTAAGTAAATTTCATAGCTATTCGCTGAACAACACTTTACTGATATTGGCACAAAAACCGGATGCAAGTTTAGTAGCTGGTTATCGAGCGTGGCAAACAAACTTTAATCGTCATGTGGATAAAGGCGAAAAAGGATTGATGATTCTTGCTCCTGTAACATATAAAGAAGACAGATTGGTGAATAAAGTGGATGAACATGGAAATGTTGAATTAGATGAATCTGGTTCACCAATTCAAGAACAGAAACAAGTAAATATTACTCGTTTTAAGACAACTACTGTATTTGACATATCGCAAACTTCAGGAGATCCTCTGCCCTCTCTGATTCATGATTTAACTGGATCAAATAATGAAATCAAAGCGATGATTCAAACAATTCAGTCAGTATGTACAATTCCTATTGAATTTAAAACAGAAACCGAAGATTTGAATTTTATGACAGGAGCTAAGGGATATTATTCTTTAAAAGAAGATAAGATTGTCATCAATAAAGATTTAGAAGATTTACAAATTGCCAAAACATTAATACATGAGTATGCTCACAGCATACTTCATAAACAAACAGATAAAAATCAAAGCCAACGAGAAATTGAAGCCGAATCGCTGGCTTTTGTGTTATGTGATCATTTTGGATTAGATACTTCTGAATATTCCTTCGGCTATATCGCAAGTTACGCCAGCAAAGATTTTGATGAATTAAAGTCCATCCTAATTAATATTCAAAGTAGTGCTCACGAAATGATTGAACAAATAGAACCTGTATTCAAGGAGAAGCTGCATATGATAGAAATGAAAAGTAAATATATAACACCATTAAAAATGGAACAAATGAATCATGATATTGTGATTCAAGTTTCTTCTCTAATGAAACAGTATAAAGACGCATTAGATGATCCAAATGTATCCACTTCGGATATTCATGACATGGTAGATCAACAAATCTATGATGTTATCAATAGTAAGCCTGACTTTTCTGATCAGGCTTTTTTGTTTGGAAACAATCATGACTATTACCAAGCCCTTCGAACTGTATGTTTTGAAGCATTTACGAATCAAAATTTTGATACAAGTAAGAACTGGTTTATTGAAAATTCTATTGAACATAGAAACTATGAATTATTTGAACAAATTGCTCAACCATTACTGACCCATGATGCTTACTACATGAAATATACAACACCTGGATTTATGGATCTGAACGTGGAAATCATTGATGATGATCGTTTTGCGATGGCTCATAACTATGAATTGAATGGTGATTTAATGGCTGATCCTGATATTGAATTTACAGTGGATAAAGAAAACAGACTGCTCTATCCACAGTCTTATCAACAGGATAATCTTCAATTCTACCAACGAGTGGATGGTGATCCATTTCGTGCTAATGAATTAAATCGTTTTATGAATCAGTGGATTCACAATATCCAGGAACAAAAATACAAAGTAGAAACAATTTATACAGATGAACTTGAATTATCCACAAAAGAAAATCCATCTAGTGTTCGAAAGTTTTGCAAAGAAAATGGAATCGCAAAGATGGCACCAAAAAGTAAGGAGTTGGAAAGATGAGTAAACGATTTATACGAAAAGATGTTCTAGAAAAAGTAAGAACCCTATCTGCCTTTGATTATTTAAGAAACTATGCACCAGACCTGTTAGTAAAAAACGGGAGAACAGATTATTATCATCGAGATCATGATTCCTTGCATTTTTCCAATGGAAAATGGTATTGGTGGTCACAAGGTAAAGGTGGAACATCTGCACTTGATTATTTGATAATTGTAGAAGGTTATGAATTTAAAGATGCTTGCAACTACTTATCCGATTTAATGAATGTAAGTGAACCAGTAACAACTTATTATCATCCAAAACCAATAAAGCCATTTGAATTACCAGTCAAAGATAAGAACAATGATCTAGTGATTCGTTATCTGTGCGAAATACGAAAAATCGATAAAGATATTGTCGATGACTTCATATCCAAAGGAATGATTTATCAATCCGCTAACTTCAAGAATGCCGTGTTTGTTGGATATGATAAAGATAAACCAGCCTATGCATTTAAACGAAGCATCTTTAAGAATTTTAAATTAGATCATGCCGGAAGTAATAAAGCGTTTAGTTTCAATTACACAAATAAAAATAGTAATGAACTGCATGTATTTGAAGCAGCTATTGATTTATTGTCCTACATGACACTTTTAAAAATGGATGAAATAGATTATACAGAATTTAATTATCTATCTCTTGCTGGTGCCAGTGATAAGATTGCGAGTAAATCTGAAGCCGATATTCCTATTGCACTAAAAGCGTATTTAGAAAGAAATCCAAATATCAAAACAATTATCTTTCATCTGGATAATGATGAAGTTGGTATTGGCGCAACATCTAAAATTATTTCCATTTTGAATTCAAAATATCAATGTATTGATGAACATCCAACTTCTTATAAAGATGTAAATGAAGAATTAATTCATAAAAATTCGTTACTATCGACATTTTTTTGATTTTATGTTGGTTACAAATTATTTTAACTTCTGAATTCTTACAGGAAGCTCTGCAAAAGGATGAAATCAAATAAATGTTTATAGATAACAATGTTGCGTCTAAAGAAGCAATCAAAGATTTCCTAGAAGATGTGCAAAAGCAACCTGGAAAACATTAAATTCTATATTAGAAATTGCATTGCAAACACTTTATAATCTTTCACGAGGTGATAAAACAATTGAAAGATTTTGAAGGCATTGTTTTATTAAAACAAGATGGAACTGGATGGGAAGATACACTTTATTTATATGCTGCAGATATCCCATCTTTGAACATTAAACAATGTGGTGCTCTTATTATGAGCAAATACTATGTGCAATCAATTTTAAACTTACAAGCTGCTTTAGACCGGATGATTCCTGTTTATCCAATTGATTATCGAACAGAGTAGAATTTCAAAGGAACAGAAATAGAAAAACAAAAGCTAGATAACTTACTTCTTCTAGTAGCAAAAGCGATAGGAATCAAACTGTTTTTGAATCGTGAAATACCAGAAGTATTAGTGCTTCCTTGGGAAACACTAGAATCAGAATTTGATTGTTAGAATTAGAGTCATAGATGAAACAAAAAAATCTTAAACAATTATCAGAAAAAGAATTTCTTGAACGATTAGAAAAATCAAGAAAGCAATCTAAAGATGGAAAAGGGAAAGATGCAGATATTGCAATAAAAGAAATTCGAAAGAAATACAGTTTGTAATTATGATCAAGGGAAAGTTGATGCTTTCTCTTTTTTGTTATTCAAATTTAAGAAAGTGAAGGTGATGTAATTTGAATAAGCAATTTGATTTATTTCAGAAAATGAAGATCAAAGAAGTCTGTGAAAATATTAGTCGTATGACCTATGCCTATATTAATCCGGACACAAAACAACCTACTGTTGTTCCATCAAAACATTATAAGGATATTCTAGATCAGCCTGTAGAAGTTTTAGTTAATGATCAGGTAAAGAAGCAGTTCTTAAATATCATGTTTAAACAAATGAAAGCTTTAAAGGATGAAGAACCCATTCTGTTCAATGAAACATTGTTGTTGATGGATTTAAACAAAACACCAGATAATTTAGAGCTGAATGAAGAAGCTGCATTAAAGATTACAGCTACAGAACTTGTAGAAAATGAAAAAGCACAGAAGAAGAAATTCCATCTTATTGATAATGAATATTTGAATGCCTATGAATCCACAAAGAATGATTCAGAATTGATGGCTCAACTTTTTGGTGAACAACAAAATGAACGTATTTATTCCATTGAATTAGATGAAATGGATATGGAAAACCCAAAGGCAAAAGGAGGAAAAAGCAATGACTTACAACACTAGAATTTACAATTATGCCAATCTTCACTTGGAAGATAAACAAATCATTCAGGCTCAGTTGCTGATGCTTGAATCTGTAGAAGATACCATTACAAATTACACATACGCAAAAGAAACTTCTACAAATACTTTAGAAACAATTTCCTTTGAAGAAGGAATTCATGCTTTAGAAGAAGCAAAACAAAATATGTATAACGATATTGTTGAATATATGATTTTTGCGATTGATAACTATGAAAATGAAGTATATGAATTAGATACAGATGATCCATTCTATGGATTGTATGTAGAAATGGAGAACTTAGAAAATGAATAATGTAGAAACAATTGAATTCAGTACGGCTAATCTTGAAAGATTGGCTTTTTATTTTAAGAATTTGAAGATGGAGGTTAGTGGAAAATGGTACACAATGACAAAGTTTTAGAGGATGTAAATGCTCTGCTTGATTACAATGCTGTTAAAGATTATTTATTTATGACAGTCATTAATGCAGAAGAACATAAAAATGATTTAGCCACTATGCCTCATACTATTATTGGAGATCTTGCGATTGTTTATAAGATTATGATACAAACAACAAATGACCGTTTTTGTTCGGCTAGAGTTACAAATCAACTCATGGATCAGTACGGAATTGATGTAAACAAACTTCATAACGATGCATTGATTTCATCGCCAAATATGATGAAACCAGAAATACTTCCATTAGAAACCATGTTGATAGGAATTCCAAAAGACATAGCCTTGGAAGAAAAAGAACATCAACTTGTTGTTCTGACAAATGAACATAAAACAGATGGTGCAGCCACAATGTTCTATGCTGGAATTTTAAATGATTTGGCTGAAAAATTAGAACATGACTTATATATCATTCCATCATCAACAGATGAGTGTATTGCATTATGTGATTCCCCTTCTTTGAATATTGAACATGTTAAAGAAATGCTTCTTTCTGTTAATAAATCAACATTGGTAGATCCTGATAAAAAGCTATCTGATCATTTGTATCATTATGATAAGGATGAACACATTTTAGAAAAAGCAGATGATTATGAAAAGCGAATCAACAAACATAAATATTCGCAATTACTTCATTAGAAATTGGAGATTTCAAAATGATAAAGTACGAAGATATTGTTAAAAGAATATCCACTATTGAAAAGAAAAAAATCAAAAATGAAGAACGCATCAAAACACTTTCTGAAGAAAATAATATTCTGACTGCAAATCTAAAACTACTGAATCAGAAAAAAGAAATGTTCGAAAAAATGGATCAAGATCTTGCCGATTTGATTTCGGATAAGAAAAAGACTGTAGCCAATTAATGTCTACAGTTGTAACAAGCAACGTCTTTTGGGGACAAAAGACTAGTATTTAGGGAATATCCCTAAGACCCTGAGCTATCACAAATGCTGATAGCTCTTTTAAGATTGGAGGAAGATGAAAATGTTAAATAGTTTAACACTCTGTTTTGTCAGTTTTCTTGGTGGAGGATTAGTTGGAATGGGTACGGTTTTATTTATTCAAGGTGCTTTCTACAATGAAAACAAAATCGAAGAAAAAAGAAATCAAAGTTAGATTAACGAATCAAGACTTTGATCATCTTAACAATTTAGTTAAAGAATCAAGTCTATCTCGTGAATCTTATCTAAGAATGTGTATAAACGGTTTAGTGCCTAGAGCTGTACCAAGTAAAGAATTAATCGAAGTAATCAAAATTTTAAGAGAGATTGCTGAAAAGATGAATCAAATCGCGATATCTGTTTATACACAAAATGCAATGGATAAATCCTTTTACATGGAAAACTATGAAAAGCTGCAAGATCAAATCAATGAGATTATGATTTTGATTCGACAACCAATCAATATGGAGGAAGTATGGCAATTACCAAAATATGGGCAGTAAAAGATGATTTAAATCGTGTCCTAAACTATATTAAAAATCCAGATAAAACAAAAGAAGATATGAGTGATGGTTTAAAAGAAGTTTTAACTTACACTACCCAAGGCTATAAAACAAACGAAAAAGAGTTTATTACCGGAATCAATTGTGAACCTCGTACGGCCTTAAAACAGATGATGAATACAAAGCTTTCTTACAACAAGATGGATGGTCGCCTTGCCTTTCATGCGGTGCAATCTTTTAAGCCAGGTGAAGTGACACCAGAACAATGCCATGCATTAGGTGTTCAGCTTGCTAAACAAATGTGGGGCATTCGATTTGAAGTGGTTGTTTCTACTCATTTGGATAAAGACCATCTACACAATCATTTCGTGGTAAACTCCGTTTCCTGGGTAGATGGTAAAAAGTATGACAATAAGAAAGCTGATATCGATCACTTCCGTGAATTAAATGATGCGATCTGTAAAGAGCATGGTTTAACTGTCATCACAAAACCAGAAGGCAAAGCGATGAATTATGGAGAATGGAAAGCAGAAAAGAATGATTCTATCTATTTACGGAAATTGATTCGCTATGACGTGGATTCTGTTTTATTGTATGCAAGAACACCTGAACAGTTTCAATCTAGTCTTGAAGAAATTGGATATGTTGTAAATTTGAATGGTAAACATTGGACTTTAAAACATCCACAATCTAAAAGAACATTTCGCTTTTATAAACTGACTCGTGATAATCGCTATGATGAAGAACATTTGATGGAACGGATTAACAGTAACTTCTTGTTTCCCATGCAGTCATCTGTTAAAGATGTTATACCTTGTAAAGAATATCAAGGCAATCATAGAAAATTAAAAGGAATCAAAGCGATGTATATTCGATATTGTTTTGAATTGGGTATTTTACGACCTAAAGGAATACCTCAAAAATATCCAAGTCCAGCACTTAGAAAGGATTTAATTTATATGGAGAAAATCACAGATGAAAATACATTTGTTGGCAAGCATAATCTTGAATCGATTGAAGATGTGCTTGCTTTTAAATTGAATTTAAACAACCAAATAGAAAACTGGATGAATCAAAGAAGATTCATCTACAACAAAATCAAACGAACTCGTGATCCAGAATTAAAAAAACAATTAGAACAGGATCGAGATACGCTCACTTCCAAAATTGCACATGGGAAAAAGGAAATCCGAATATGCGAAGATATAGAAAAGAGAGTACCTGACATTGAAGAAAAATTAAAAATGGTCAATGCATTAGAAACAGAGCGTATGCAAACACAAAAAGAATACGAAAGGAGCTTGAACTTATGAACAGTGCTGATACTGCAGATCAAATGATGAAGATGACATTAGAAGGTATTCAAGTAGCTGCTGAAATTGGATTAAAAGCAGGAGGAACAGCTGCTAAATCTTTAGCTGTCACTTTATATGCAATTATTAGTGACAACAAGAAAATCAAAGGCAAAACCAACTTAGATAACTTATTAAAATCCAATAAGGAATTAAAGGTATTTGCGATTCATCATTCTGATTTGAAAAAGTTTTGTGAAGAAGCTAAACACTATGGTGTCCTCTATTCTGTATTAAAAGAAAAGAACAATACAGATGGGATCGTAGATATCATGGTCAAAGCAGAAGATGCTTCTAAGATATCTAGAATGGTAGATAAATTTGATTTGGCAACCATTGATACAAAAGCCATCCGTGAATCTGTCTTATCACAAAAGGATATAAAGCCAATGAGTGATGAAGAACATGATGCATTGTTATTAAAATTGATGGATGAAAAAACAAACCCCAACAAGGCTCGGACAAGCAAGGACGGTACTCCGTTCGAGCCATCTTCAAAAACATTGAAGAACGAAAACAAGAAGAAAACCGTCGAAAGAAAAAGATCAATAGCTACTATGGATAGACATTCTGTTCGTCAGGAGCTTAAGGATATTAAGCAACAGCAGTTAAAATCTTATGCACCAAAATATCCGGTAAGAAAGAAATCCAAAAAGAAAGTGAGATGACAAATATGCGTAACTGGTTTAAGAAACAAAATGATGAAATGATTGAAATTCAGGTTGATGATACAGAAAGACGAATCATTGTTCGTGCTCTTGCAGATTTAAGGGATAAACAACGCATGGAACATAAAAACCATGACTTTCTAGATTCATTGATTGTCAAAGTTTGTGATGCAAATCCACCTTCTATAAAAGATCATTATGAGAGATGCTAAAAAAGATGAATATGTGTTTCTAGGCTTATTACTAATACCAACAATTTGGTTTGCATTGCTTATTGCACCCTACATGGATAAAGGATTAATCAATGCAATTCCATATCTTAATGAAGCTTTAAATCATCCATTTCAAATTCAATGGACGAATTCAACATTAAAAACGATCGGTATCTTTCTGATAATCTATGTATTAGGTGTTGGGATGTATTTATCTTCATCTAAAAACTATAGAAGAACTGAAGAATACGGATCAGCTAAATGGGCAAATCCAAATACTGTTTGCAAGAAATATGCGAATAAAGATTACTTTTCTAATAAAGTCTTTTCTCAGAATGTACGAATGGGATTGGATGGAAAAAAACATAGGCGAAACTTGAATACGGTTGTGATTGGTGGTTCTGGTGCTGGAAAAACAAGATTTTATGCAAAGCCAAACATCATGCAATGTAATACAAGTTTTGTTGTATTGGATCCCAAAGGAGAAATCATTCGAAGTGTTGGTCATCTATTAGAAGATAATGGCTATGTCATTAAAGTAATCGACTTGATTGATATGTCTAAATCACTTGGATATAATCCATTTCACTATATTCAAAGTGATAAGGATGTATTGAAATTAATTACAAACTTGATTCGTAATACAACTCCAAAAGGTTCTTCTCCCAATGATCCATTTTGGGAGAAAAGCGAAACAGCATTACTGGAAGCATTGATGTTGTATCTATACCACTATGCACCAGAAGATGAACAGAACTTTACAATGGTCATGGAAATGCTCAATTATGCAGAAGTCAAAGAGGATGAAGAAGATTATGAAAGTCCGTTGGATGAGTTATTTAAAAGACTAGAAATGATAGATTCTAATTCATTAGCTTTAAAACAATACAAAATTTATAAACAAGCAGCAGGTAAAACCGCCAAATCGATTCTGATTTCGGTAGGTGTAAGACTTGCTGCTTTTAATTTGGAAGAACTTGCTTCACTTACTAAATATGATGAAATGGAACTGGAACAGATTGGAGAAAGAAAAACAGCACTTTTTGCGATTATTCCAGACAATGATTCTACATTTAATTTTGTGGTTGGAATGTTGTATACCCAGTTATTTCAAATGTTGTATTACCAGGCAGATTATGTACATGGTGGAGAACTTCCTGTACCCGTCCATTTCTTGATGGATGAATTTGCCAATGTGGCTTTACCAGATGAATTTGATAAACTTCTTTCAACGATGCGTTCAAGACAGATCTTTGTATCCATTATTTTACAGAACCTGGCTCAGATCAAAGCATTATACAAGGATAGCTGGGAATCCATTTTAGGTAACTGTGATGAAACGTATTACCTAGGTGGTAATGAACAAAGTACACATAAATATATCAGTGAATTGCTTGGAAAAGAAACATTGGATACAAATACGTATGGTAAATCTGAAGGAAGAAGTGGTAATTATTCTACAAATTACCAACAAACTGGAAGAGAATTATTAACAGCGGATGAAGTTCGATTGTTGAATAACAACTATGGACTTCTTTTTATTAAGGGAGAACGACCTGTCAAAGATAAAAAATATGATTTGTTGAAACATCCAAATATCAAACAAACATTGGATGGTGGGTGTGAACCTTATATTCATGGGCAGACACGTCATTTCATTGATGACTGGCAAAATATTCTTTTGACTGATAACGAATATGAATTGTTAGATCAAGAAGAAGTAGAAAAATATGTAAAGGAGATCAAAGAAAATGAAGAAAACAAAAACAATTAGAAAAGTAGTGTTCTATGCTTATACAGCATTGATACTCATCACAAACTTTATAACACCTGTCTATGCAGCTAATGATCCAGTCACTGTAGTCAATAATTTCAGTGATTTTATGTTTGGACTTATTCGAGCTATTGGAATGATTCTATTGGGCTTTGGAATTGTGCAGGTTGGTTTATCTTTAAAAAGCCACGATCCAAGCCAAAGAGCAAATGGATTTATGACTGTTGCTGGTGGAATTATTATTACGTTTGCGAAAGAGATTTTAAATATTATTGTAGGTTAATGTATGGATGGAATCATCGATAACCTAACAAGTGCTATCAATACTTGGAATTCTAAACTTGCTGAAATATGGTTGTTGCTTACTGAATCACCAGAGTCATTTAAAGGTGGTGATATATGGAAAATCATTGTAAAAGTACATGAAGGCTTACAAGCTATTGGACTTGCACTTCTTGTGCTTTTCTTTGTATGGGGATTGATACGAACTTGTACAAGCTGGCAGGATGTTAAACGACCAGAACAAGCCTTCAAACTTTTTCTAAGATTTATTATTGCCAGAGGTCTTGTCATGTATGGAATGGAACTGATGACAAAGATTTTTGAAATTGTACAGGGGATAATTCAATCGATTACGGAAACTGTAGGACTTGGAGTATCCAACGAAACAGTTATACCACAGGAAATAGTTGATGCGGTTAGTAATACAGGATTTTTAGAATCTATTCCACTTTGGGCAGTTACATTATTAGGATCAATATTTATCACAATACTTTCATTTGTAATGATATTAACTGTTTATGGAAGATTTTTTAAACTTTACATGTACACAGCTATTTCTCCAATACCACTTGCAGCAGCTGCAGGAGAAAGCACACAAAACACAGCTTTTACATTTATCAAAAGCTATGCAGGAATTTGTTTAGAAGGAGCGATCATTGTCCTTTCCTGTATTATCTTTTCAGCCTTTGCATCAAGTCCACCAGTAGTGGATTCAACAGCATCTAGTGTATCTATGGTATGGAGTTATATTGGTGAATTGATATTCAATATGTTAGTTCTTGTAGGAACAATCAAAATGTCAGACAGGATTGTAAAAGAAATGATGGGACTATAATATGTAGCTACTCAGTTACCACATTTGTTGATATTTTGTAAAAAACTGATTATAATATATACGAAAGGAAGTGTTAATTATGCGTAACGTAATCAATGCTCAAAAAGATGATGTATTTAGAATTCGCATGAATTCAGAAATTAAGAATGAATTGGAAGAAGTATTTGCCAAAAATGGTTTAACTTTAACAGATGCAGTAAATGTATTTTTTCAACAAGTATTAAATACAGGTGGATTTCCATTTTCTGTAACTGAGGATAATGCCGAAAAGATGAAAGCAAAAGCTTTATCTAAATTAATGAAAGAATTAGAAATTGGTATGAATTGTACTGAATCTTATTCAGAAGAAGAAGCCAAAAAGATGTTAGGTTTGTAAAATGAGGATCATTTATAAAAAATCCGCAATTGACGATCTTCTTAATACCGAAAACTATATTATTAATCAGTTTCATAATGATCAAGCCGCAAAAAAGTTTAAAACAAACATTGTGGATACAATTTCATTATTAAAAGATAATCCTTATTTAGGGCCAAAAATGTCAGATCGATTTAATATAGATACATCATTACGCTATTTAATCGTATCTAAACAAATTGTATTCTATGATATCAATGAAGATAATATCGAAATTATTAGAATACTAGACTCAAGACAAGATTACTTATCATTACTATTTTAATTGATATTGCAGGAGCATATTGTTCCTGCTTTTATTATGCCTTCAAGGTAGGAAAGGAACGTAACATGAAAGATTATATTTTAAACAAAGTTGTATTAAAAACAGGAGATTCATTGGATATTGTTGAATCTTCAACTTTACCATTAACGGAAAAATTGATGTATAAAGTGGAACATGAAAAGGATAAAATTGTTGTCCGACGTGATGGCAGAAATTTGATTATTCCTGTCGAAAATATCTTATTTGCATCTTCTATTCCACTAGATGTCATTCATGAGGATTTTAATGATGAAATCTAATTTTGAAATCAAAATCAACAAAGAAATACGTGATTATACAGAAAGTATTTTCTTTGGATTGTCACTTCGACAAAGTATCTTTTCTATCATTGCCTGCGCTATTGCGTGTGGTTTGTATTTTCTATTCAAAGATCAACTAGATACAGAAATGACAAGCTGGTTATGTATGCTTGGTGCTGCACCATTTGCAGCATTTGGATTTATTCGTTTTCAAGGAATGTATACAGAAGATATTGTGGAAAATGGCAATATCTTCTTTTATGTTGTCTACAAGGAAATTTGATTAATGTGCCATTTAATCTTTATTGCGAAATACTTGAACCATTCATTAATCAATCAAGAAAGGAGTCAATTGTACATGATAAAAAGCTACGAAAGATTGAAAAAGCTCAACAAAGAAAAAACAAGAGTGCCTAAAACTGTTCAGGATACCATCCCGGTAGACACAATCTATAAGGATGGTATTTTTAAATCTGGTAATAAATATACAAAGAGTTATCGCTTCTTAGATATCAACTATAAGATTGCTTCTGGAGAAGATAAAAACAATCTCTTTTTAAGCTATAGTGATTTACTGAATTCTTTTGATTCTTCTGTGATGACAAAGATAACTATCAACAATCGAAAAGTGGATATCAAGAAGTTTAAAGAGGATATCTTGATTCCATTAAAACAAGATAACTTAGATCCATATCGTGAAGAATACAACAATATGCTTTTGGATAAACTATCTGAAAGTGATGATATTATCCAGGAAAAATATATTACAGTTACCATCTTTAAAAACAGTATCGAAGAAGCAAGATTTACTTTCTCCAGAATTACCGCTGAGTATTCTGCCTTATTTTCAAGACTTGGCTCTTCCTGTATTGAATTAAATGCCGAAGAACGATTAAAGATCCTCCATGACTTTTATCGAAATGAAACAGAAGAATTTACATTGGATATCAATGATTTAGCAAAAAAAGGTCATTCCTTTAAAGATTTGATTACACCTAGAATGAGCAAATACCACAACAAATATTTTGAATTTGATGGTAAATATGGAAGAGTTCTTTATTTAAGCAATTATCCAGGCTTTTTAAAAGACGAGTTTGTATCCGAACTTTGCGATTTAAATAAGAACTTGATGTATTCTATGGACATTATTACGATTCCTACTGATGAAGCAGTTCGTGAAGTAGAAAATAAATTCTTAGGTGTTGAAAAGAACATTACGGATTGGCAAATGAAACAAAATCGTAACAATAACTTTTCAGCCATTATTCCTTATGACATGGAGCTACAACGTAAGGAATGTAAAGAATTCTTAGATGATTTAATTGTACGAGATCAAAGAATGATGCTTTGCAACATCACAGTTGTACATCTTGCAGATTCTTTAGAAGAACTGGATAAAGATACAGAAACATTAAAAGCTGTTGCTCGTAAATATGTTTGTGAGCTTGAAACACTATATTTTTCAAAACGACAATTAGATGGACTACAAACTGTTTTGCCAATTGGTGTTAATAAATTGAATATCACTCGTACTTTATTAACGGAAAGTGCAGCTGTATTTATTCCTTTTCGTGCTCATGAAATCATGCAAAAAGGTGGTACTTGGTTTGGACAGAATGCGATTACCAATAATCCGATTCTTTGTAACAAAGCTTTATTACAAAATCCAAATTCTTTCTTGTTAGGTATTCCTGGTTCTGGTAAATCTTTCCTAACAAAAGAAGAAATAGAATTCTTAATTCTATCTACCAATGATGACATCATTATTGCGGATCCTGAAGGAGAATACGATCCAATCATTAAAGCACTAGGTGGACAAATTATTCGTATTGGAACAAATAGTAAAGACTATATCAATGCCATGGATATGTCCGAAGGCTATGGTGATAGTGGCAATGCCATTGCAGATAAATCACAATTTATCATGTCCTTATTTGAACAGTTAGATACAAATCATGGTGGTATATCTCCAATTGATCGTTCTATTATCGATCGTTGTGTATCTTTGGTTTATCAAGATACCATGAAAAACAATTATGTTCCAACATTAAAACATCTTTACAACAAGTTACTTGAACAGAGTGAACCAGAAGCTAAATCATTAGCTATCAAACTCGAATTATTTACAAATGGATCCTTGAACATTTTTGCCCATGAAACCAATGTAGATATCAAATCTAGAATCTTATCATTTAATATCTTTAATTTAGGCAAACAATTAAAGACAATGGGATTACTTGTGATTACGGATGCCATTATCAATCGTGTCAATGAAAATTGGAGAAAAGGAAAACGTACACATGTCTTCATTGATGAGATTCACGTTATCTTTGAAAATGAAGAAAGTGCAACTTTCTTTGCATCTGCATGGAGACAATTTCGTAAAAGAGATGCCTATCCAACGGGTATTACACAAAATGTAAAATACTTATTATCAAGTCAACAAGGAACGAGTATGCTATCAAACTCTGAATTCATTGTTATGTTAAACCAATCCGCCAATGATAGAGAAGATTTAGCTAGACTTCTAAATATTTCAGAAGAACAGATGGGATACATTACAAATGCACCAACAGGATCTGGATTAATCAAGTATGGTGGATCTATTGTACCTTTTGTCAATAAAATGCCAAAAGGATTATTGTATGATTTAAACACAACAAAACCAGGAGATAGAAAACTCCTATTCGACTGAGCAGAATTTACTTTCTGCTTTTTTACATACAAAGGAGTTGATAAATTTGAGAGATATTAAGACAAAGACAAAAATGCAAGCTATTAAAACAAAAGATACAAAAGGAAATATTAAGCATTTTATTAAGCAACAAACGATTCATACTAAAAGTAAAGATGTTGATAAAAAAGAAAATGCTTCTGTTAAATCCAATCCACAGGTACAGGCTATAAATAAAGTAAGTGTTGCTGCCAAACAAACTGTGGTTGAATCAAAACATCGTGCTACTAAGTTTATTAAGCAAAAGCGAAATGAATATAAAATCAAATCAACAAGTAAGAAATCTATTATTGAATCAAGCCATGATATTCAGCCACAACGAATTTCTTATATATCAAAGGCTAAGAAACATGTCGTAAATAAAGTAAATGTTTCAAAGATAAAACAAACTACAGAACAAATTGTTTCTAAGCCTATTGTTCAAAATGCAACACAGGCTATAAAGAAATCATTTCATATTGTTAAGAAGAGTGTATCTACATTAAATACACTCTTTTCTTTTGGAACAGGGCTAATTTTATTAATTGTAATTACTTTGTTTATTGGAACATTTAGTGTACTAGCACAAGATGGTGGATCTAACAGTGAAATTGTTTCTTTAAGTGAAGAAGTGATTGCCTATGAAGATACCATTCGTAAATATGCAAAAGAATATGATATAGAGGATTATGTTTCTTTATTACAAGCTATTATGATGCAAGAATCTGGTGGCAAAGGAAATGATCCGATGCAGGCCAGTGAATCTGGATACAATACAAAATATCCAAGAGTTCCAAATGGTATTACTGAACCGGAATATTCTATAGATGTAGGCACACATACTTTTTCGGATTGTGTTAAAAAAGCAAATGTAAAAGATCCTTCAGATACAGAACACATCTATCTAGCTTTACAAGGATATAACTATGGATCTGGCTATATTGATTGGGCAATTTCTAATTTTGGAGGTTATTCCAAATACAATGCACAACAATTTTCAGATATGAAAAAGCAAGAATTAAATGTTTCTGGATATGGAGATCCATCCTATGTAGATCATGTAATGCGTTATGTAGGGATTACCTTTAGAGGTGGAACTAATCCAAACTTTAATAACATGGAAGCATGGATTACGAAAAATCCATATGCTAAAGCAGGATTATATGGACAATGTACATGGTTTGCCTGGGGAAGATTCTACGAATTATATGGTTATGATCCTGGCTTTACTGGTAATGGATGGGATTGTGTAGATCAACTTGTAAAAGCACATCCTGATAAATTTGAAAGAGCCGATACACCAAAAGCAGGAGCCGTCTTTTCAGGTATTGGTAAAAATCATGTTGGTATTGTACTAAAAGTGGATGGAGAAAACATCACCATCCAAGATGGTAACTATGATGGCAAAACCAATACGTTTGAAGAAGCAAAAACAGATTGGCGAACAAACACTTATACCTTATCAGAACTTAGAAGAAGGTATGGAGGTATCGTATTTGCCAGCCCAAAGTAAAAGCGAAGACACATCATCTTCGCTTGTTTGCATCTTGATGTTGCTGAACAACCTTCTTTGCTTCTTCTTCAGTACGATACAATTTGCTTTCACGAACACGTGTTCCAGAAGTACCACAATTACCATCCTCAAATCGGATGGTACAGAATCCACCAGCATTACGAACAACAGTAGCTTTCTTAATAAAGATAGAAGAGGATACAAAGTAAACAACATCACCCTCATTAAATTGTTTCAAATTATCATCTCCATATTTTGTATTTACTAGTATATTTTAAATTATGAAAAAAATCTTGTCACTAAAATAATCCCATTGATTTTTCAATGGGATTAGATTTGATACTATAGTGATCTTAGCATTTTATCAATTGTTTTTTTCTTCTGTTCTTTATTAGGATGTACGTACAAATTTAATGTTGTACTAATGTTAGAATGCCCTAATAAAACAGAAACGGTTTTATAATCCGCTTTTGATTCTATACATCTCGTTGCAAAGCTGTGGCGTAAACCATGAAATTTTAATTCCGGTATATCTAACTGTTTACAAAGCTTTTTATAGTAATTTCTATACGTTCTTGGCTCAATTGGCTTGATATCATTAGAAATTACATAATAGTTTTCATTTACCACTTTATTGAGAGATTTAAGCATCTTTAGCAATTCACTAGACATTGGAATATCTCTAACAGAATTAGCAGTTTTAGGTGTATCTAACAGTAGCTCTGTATGTCTTGTTTCGCCTTCAATAATATAGATGCGTTGCAACGTATGTCTGACTTTTATTACTCCTTCAACAGTATCTACATCACACCATCTTAATCCGCAAATTTCACCAATACGCATACCAGTGCTTAAACAGATAAAAATGCCTAAATTTTTAAAAGTGAAATTATTTCGTAAATGCTCCATGAACTTTTTTTGATCAGCTTTTGATAGCACATCAAGATCCTTTTTTTCTTGCTTTGATGGAAATTTAGCATCAATTTGAACATATTCTAAATATCCATTTTTGATACCAAATTTCAGAATCATTTTTAATACGATAATAATATCTCGTATTGTCTTTTCACTTAAACCGGCATCTAACTTATCAAAAACGAATTGCTGTACTTTTTCTTCATTTACTTCATAAAGATCTCCAAAGTAAGGCTTAATGTGATTTTGAATCAGTAATTGGTAAGCTGCATATGTAGATTTCTTCACATATTTTTTCTTTTCCTCCTTCCATTCTTCAGTAATTTGATTAATTGTTTTTTCTTTGACCATTTTAATTCCTCCTCTCTGGTCAGATCAAAACAATATGAAATTTTTATTGATATATGTTCCTAATTTGAGATTTCCTTATAAAGGTGATTGGCACAAAAGAAAGCTTAATGAAATATGTCTATTTTTTAAAGGAAATGGGTTATCAAAATCCGATTTATCTAATGAAGGATTTCCATGCATTTTATATGGTGAGCTATACACTACATATAAAAATGAAGTAATAAGTGATATTGTAAGCAAAACAACTACCACTCTTTCAAATCCATTTTTATCTAAAAATAATGACCTTATAATACCTGGTTCAGGAGAAGATCCTATCGACATTGCAGTTGCTCGTGCTATTTACCAAAATGATATTATATTGGGTGAAGATTTGAATGTATTACGTCCAAAATCTAATGTTTCAGCAGCCTTTTTAAGTTATCAATTAAATGGTGTTAGACGATATGATATCGCCAAAAAGGCACAAGGAAAATCCATAGTACACTTACATAATTCTGATTTGAAAGAGGTTTGTGTATCCATTCCCACATATGATGAACAACTTCATATTGTCAAATTATTAACTAAGATAGACGAAATGATTGAAACTCAAAGTAAAATCATTGAATTAAAACAATCTTTAATAAAAGACATTGAAGATAAGCTTTTATGGAAATCTGCTAGTACATATTCTAGGCATATTAGTGATTTTTTGACTGAATTAAATGATAAAAGTAAAATTCAAAATCAGTATCCATTACTTAGTTCCACAAAAAAGGGTCTTTTCTTACAAACGGATTATTTCAACAAAGAAGCAGCAAGCTCAAATAACATTGGATATAAAATTGTTCACGAAGGAGATATTATTATAAGTCCTCAAAATTTGTGGATGGGTAACATAACCTATAATGATAAATTTGTTAATGGATTAGTATCACCTTCATATCGTATATACAAAGTTAAAGAAGAATATAATGCTTATTATATATCTCGCATCCTGATGTCATATCGCGCTTTATCATTATATAAGAATATATCAGAACAAGGTGCTAGTATTGTACGACGAAATTTAAATGTAGATGCGTTTAATGAGTTATGTTTTCCAATTCCAAATATAAAAAAACAAGATGAAGTTAGCTTATTTTTAAGTAAACTTCATCAAGAATTAAATTCTGAAATAGAAATTCTAAGGCAATTAAAAAATCAAAAAAAATATCTATTATGTAATATGTTTATATAAACATGTTGTTTAACAAATAATTTTTTTGTTTATGCAAGTCATTCAAGATTTTTTCCTCATTTTTAATTTTTCTTTCAAAGGCAGTTATAGTTTTAATAAATGATAACTGCTTTTCTTTTTCTAATTTTGGAATTTTTAAAGTGCCTAGTGTCGAGAATGGTAAAGCAAATCGAGTACCTCCGCTTTTTAATTCTAAAATTTGTTTCTTTATATAAGATGCGTTGTTTAAATATAAAATAATAAACTCATTGCTATAGTTATTTGCTGAAAACACTGGATATGCTGGACTGACAATTCCTTTTTCAACAAGATTTTGTATATTAAATGTAAATAATCCGGTATCACTCATAGATCTATATGTACAATACCCTCTAGGAATGATTTTATATCCAGTCGTATTATCGCTGGCGGCTTCCTTATTAAAGTATTCAGTTTGTAAATACATACCGGATGCAGTAGAAGAAAGCACAGGATATTCATTATTGATCGTTGTTTTTACATTGTAATCAAATAAAAGATCCTTTAACATTATTTTTTCATTATCTTGAATTGCTTCCAATAATGAGTAAATAATGTATTTCTTTTGTAAAATCAAATCATCAATGATTTTACTTTGAGTTTCAATCATTTCGTCTATCTTAGTTAATAATTTGACAATATGAAGTTGTTCATCATATGTGGGAATGGATACACAAACCTCTTTCAAATCAGAATTATGTAAGTGTA
>ENA-OQBV01000085-OQBV01000085.1-human-gut-metagenome-genome-assembly--contig:-NODE-85-length-50332-cov-4.073937_pt1 | contig 50332 bp, 51 predicted proteins | sample MGYA00242750_ERZ504559 | MGnify/ENA primary metagenome ERZ504559 (study PRJEB26092, sample SAMD00036230) | human gut metagenome | host: Homo sapiens | study: EMG produced TPA metagenomics assembly of... | reverse complement strand
ATTTTACTGCTTATTTTTAATATATCCTTTTGTGATATAGACAACTTCACCACTAAGCAAAATCAAAGCTGTCATATTCGGCAATGCCATCAATCCATTGAACGTATCCGCCACCTCCCACGCAAGGTGCGGCGTCATCATACACCCTGGCAGAATCATCAGTACATAAACCATTTTGTAAAGAAACGCCGATTTTTCTCCAAACAGATATGCCGCCGTGCGCTCCCCAAAGTACGCCCAGCCAACCATTGTTGCAAAAGCAAACAATACGATCGAAATTGCAAGAAATTTATCTCCAAAAGGAATAACCGTCGAAAAAGCTTCCCCGGTCAAAGTCGTTCCATCGACATTTTCGATTCCGCGCGCCATATTGGAAAGATACACTTGCGGCTTATAGACACCGGAACTTAAGATTACAAGCGCTGTCATCGTACATACTACAATCGTATCGATAAACACTTCCAAGATTCCCCACATTCCCTGTATGGCAGGAGATTTCACATCTGATGCCGCATGCGCCATAACAGAAGAACCAAGCCCCGCTTCGTTGGAGAATACCCCTCGCGAAATACCGATTTTCATTGCCTGACGAATTCCATATCCTATCACTCCTCCTCCCACTGCTTTCATGCGAAAAGCCTCCGCAAAAATCATGCGTACTGCTCCCGGAACTTCCGCACGAAAATGAATGAGCACGAGCATTCCGCCTGCCATATAAAACAATGCCACAAATGGAACCACTTTTTCTGTCACTGCCGCAATCCGCTTCACACCACCTAAAATTACTGCCGCCACAACAAGTGTCACAACCGCTCCTGTAATGAACGGCGGAATAGAGAGACTTTCTTTTAATCCACTTGCCATGGAATTCGCCTGTGTCATATTTCCCATTCCAAATGATGCAAAAATACAGAATACAGCAAAAAGCACGGCAAGCCATTTACACCCAAGTCCACGCTCTATGTACACCATAGCGCCGCCAACCCATTCTCCCTTTCTATTTTTATAGCGATACCGTATCCCCAGAAGATTTTCCGCATAAATTGTCATCATCCCCAAAAACGCAGATACCCACATCCAAAAAATTGCTCCCGGTCCTCCTGCAATCAGCGCTGCCGCCACACCTGTGATATTCCCTGTTCCAAGTGTCGCTGCAAGCGCCGTACAAAAAGACTGAAACTGAGAGATAGAATGCTCTTCTTCGGTCCTGCGCACACGCCTGTCCCGAAACATCTCCCCCATTGTTTTTCCAAGCCAGATCCGCACCTTTGTAAACTGGAAAAATCCGGTGCGCACGGTAAACATCACTCCGACAACAGAAAAACAGCGAGCATTCCCCGCCCCCAGATAAAACGGTTTACAACCGCATTGATTTCCTTTACATACTCCATAAAAAATCCCCCATATACTTGGCAATAATACCAAGTATATGAGGGATATGTTATAAAAAGTCCTACCGGATCTCCAATAGTTTCTGTTTCAGTTCATTTTCGATACGGTTCAATTCTGCTTCTGCCGTTCTTCTCTTTTCTTTTCCTTCCTGCTGAATCTTCATCACTTCATCCAGTGTAGAAATCAAAGATTCATTGGTTGCTTTCAGCGTCTCGATGTCGACAATGCCCCGCTCTGACTCTTTTGCAGTCTCCACCGTAGCAAGTTTGAGTTTTTCCGCATTCTTTCTCAATAATTCATTCGTCATATCAGTCACTTCCCGCTGAGCCTTTGCCGCACGAGAAGAATTTTTCCACACCGATCGCCAAAACCATTTGACTTTTCCACAGTGGAATCGTATTTACCAACGTAGACTGAATCTTTTCAGACATCACCGTGTCATTGCTCTGCACAAGACGAATCTGCGGCGCCATCTGAAGCGAAATCGTCCGAGTCAGTTCCAGATCATGAATTTTCTTTTCAAACCGATTACACAGTGCATTCAGATCATTGACCGCCTGCGCATCTTCCGGCAGCCCTGACCGTGCAGCTTTCGCCTCCAGTTCAGGAAGCTCCGTCGTCGCAACATCCTGTAATTTTTTCTTCCCGGCTGCAATGTACATCGAAAGTTCTTTGAAATACGTTGTGTTCAGTTCATACATCTTATCCAGCATGGCAATGTCTTTCATAAGCTGTATCTGATGTCCTTCCAGCGCATCACAAATTTTATTCACATTCACTTCTGCCTTGTCATATTTCGCTTTCATATTGGCAAGCTTATTGCCGCCTTTTTTAAAGAATCCAAAAATCCCTTTTTCTTCCTCTTCCTCATCAAAGCTCTTAAGTTCCGTCACAACACCCGCAAGCATATCACCAACTTCGCCAAGATCCTTCGTCTTTACGTTCTCAAGTGCGCTTTCCGAAAAATCAGCAATCTTCTTCTGAGCCCCTGCTCCATACTGAAGAATTGCGTTTGAGCTTCTCAGATCGATCTTCGCCGCAAAATCCGCTACCATCTTTTTTTCTTCCGGTGTGAGCACGTCCAATTCCTCAACCTGCTCTTCTTTGACTTCCACGACTTCTTCTTTTGTCTCCCCAAACGGATCCAAGGTCAAAACCGGCGCTTCCTGCATCATCTCATTGATATCTTGTCCCATAAGCTTATGTCCTCCTACTATTTAAAATCTTTTTCTTTATATCCTTCTCTTGCGAGCATCATCTGCAGAACTGAAATATCCGTTGACACGTCAAACGCAGCATCCTGAAACAAATCATCTAAAAGCTTTTCAAATGCAAGACTGATGGTATCGAGTGTATTCTCAATCTCCTGCATCGCATTCGTGATATTCTCCCCTTTTACTTCCAAAGCATCAAACTCACGGTACGCATTCACAAGCTTCAGTGTTGTCGGCATATAATAGTCCATAAACTTATCCATCTCTTTTTTCTGCTCCGGATGTTTTTTCACTGACTCAAAAATACGGCGCACAACCTGCTCCAATCTGTCTAACTTTTCAGAAATAACTTCACCCGGAATATCGTCATTCGCCTCACGGATTGTCCTGATATACTCATCTCCGGTACGAATCATCTCCAAAATCTCAGGTGACATCTTCTCTTCCTGTTCTTTTCTTTTCGCCTCTTCCATCTCCCTCTGCCGAAGCGATTCCTCCGCCTGCAGATAATAGTCATATGCAATCCGATTAATCATCAGGCACGTCTCCTGCTTGTCCATGTACGCTTCCCGAAACACTTGTTTCTGAATCATCTTTCGAAGATCTTTCCTCGTCTCTGTCTCTGACTGATTCGACTTTTCTGCCAATTCCTTAATCTCACAGAAACCTCTTCCATTCAAGATCTCCACGTACTTTCTAGCCCGTCTGTATCTCTTGCGATAATGATTTCCTGTCGCAGACAAAATGATTCCTGCAAGCATTGGAATCAAAAGCACTCCAGGCCCCAGAACGATCTCGGCAAGACTTGCTGTACCTATCATCTCTAAAAAGGTCTTTGTAACCAGCAGAGCGATAATCCCCACAGCCGAAACAATACTCAATATCGTTCCTGCCACAATGCGTCCTGTCCCTTTTTTGATCTTTGGCGCAAGCACCATATTGATCTGCTTTTTCCCTACCGGTCTTGCATAGTTTGTCTGATAGACATTGCTTTGCTGGTTGGCCTGCGCCTGCTTTCTCAGATTATCAGCCTGTCTTTTCTGGCTCTCCTCATACTGCCTTCTCACTTTTTCCTTATATATTCTCGCCTCATCCAGCGCCTGATTCACCGTCTGGTTAATTGTCTGGTTCAGGCGATCATAATTCATCGACTCCACAGCGTTTTGCACCGTCTCTTGGATCTGTCTTCCAAGATTTGAAAAATCATTATCATACATATATCCGTCATATCCTTCCTGAATCATTCTTTCGCTTTTCCGGCAAAGCACACCGGCTTTGCCGGAGCAAACATTCCTCTACTTTTCAATCACCGTCTCAATCCTCTTTTTCAGAATCTCCTCACCGATGATCCCAGCCATCCTCATAACTTCATTTCCTTGTTTCATTATAACAAATGTCGGTACAATTTGGATACTATAATCTTTTGCAATTTCAGTTTCTTTTTCAATGTCTATTCTGACGACTTCCAGCTGTTCCTTATAGACCTCTTCTATCTCATCCACAACCGGCATCATCATATTACATTTCGAACACCAGTGCGCAAACAGAACAATCAGTGTAACCTGCATATGCCACCCTCCCGGACACTAGTGTACAGCTCGCCCTTATGGTTTACATCTTGCATTCAAGATGTCGCAGACCTCTTCAAACGAGCGTCTAATGCATTTTAGCTTACATGTCAGTTTCCTGTTATCATAGCAAAACTGACAAAACGAATGTTTCCACTTTCCTTTCCCCATAAGGTTCTCCTGTTCTATACACATACTTTCTATATAGAATATGCCGAAAGCTTCGAACTATTTCCTCGCTGCGATCAACTTATGGATCGGATTGCCAAGACTTGAGAACTTCTGCTCGTATTCTGTCATAATATTCCCCACATTCATCTTTTCATCGTGATGCAGGTCATATGTATGTGCCAGCAATTTCCATCCTGCTTCCGCCACCTGTTCCAAAGAGAACTCAAACAACTGGCTGTTATCTGTCTTAAATTCCACAACACCGTCTTGTGCCAGCACCTTGTCATACTGTCCAAAAAATCGAGTAGACGTAAGCCTTCTCCCGGCATGTCTTGCCTTCGGCCAAGGATCCGAAAAATTCAGGTAGATCTTTGCCACTTCGCCTTTTCCAAACACATCCGGCAGCGTGAAAGCATCCATACAGATAAAACGAATATTTTTCATATCACAAAATTCTTCTGTGTCGTATTTTTCCAATGCCCTCAGCAAAACACTCGAATAGCGCTCGATTCCAATATAGTTTATCTGCGGATTCTGCTTGGCAAGATTCAAGAGAAACTGCCCTTTCCCCATTCCAATCTCAATGTGAATCGGGTTCTCATTTCCAAAGACCGTATGCCACTTCCCTTTTTGTTCTATCTCATTCTTTATTGCAACCGGATGGTTCTGAATCACATCATCTGCACCCGGAATATTTCTAAGTCTCATACTCTTGCACCTCATTCTTTTTTTCTCAGTATATCTCGTCGGAGATATATCGTCAATTTATAGTTGCATTATTTTCGCAAAACCCTTTTTTTATTTCTTCTACTGTGTTACATTATTCATATCAGCTTGCACAAAAGGAGGGTTCACAATGAATTCTATTATCAGCAAATTGTCAGAAATTGAGACAGCCGCTACAGCCATTGTAAAGCATGCCGAATCAGAAAAAGACAGGCTCGATCAAAAGATGCAAAAAGACCAACAAAGATTCGACGAAGATCTGGCTGCAAGCACAAAAGAAAAAACTGGATGCAATCCAGCAAAATCTGACTTCTAAAATGAATACGCAGCTACAGCAGCTGCAGTCAGAAAGTGAGCGAACCATTCATTCACTCACAAGGGAATACGAAATCAAGCATGAGCAATACGCTCACGAAATATTGAAACGCATTACAGAGGTATAATTATGGGAAATCTACTATCATATAGTGGAATCGTAACAAAGATACATGCAATGCAGGCCAAGCTTTTAACAGATGACCACTTCCGGGAAATTGCACAATTGTGCAACGTTGCCGAGGTGGTCACTTATTTGAAGAAACTTCCCGCGTACGCAAAAGCCTTTGAAACTGTAGATGAGAATACACTTCACCGTGGAGATGTCGAGAAGATCCTCATCCAGTCCCTTTACAACGATTACTCCAAACTGTATCGTTTCTCGGGTCTGGAACACCAACGATTTTTAAGACTGTATCTCAAACGCTATGAAGTTGATTTGATCAACTACTGTCTGCGAATTGTCTACAACCATTATGAGGAACCGTTTGATCTGAATCACAAAAAGCCGTTTTTTGACCGCTACTCCCAGATTTCAATCGACCGTCTGATTACTTCCAAGACCATGGAAGAATTAGTAGACAATCTGCAAGGCACAGAATATTACGCTCCACTGAAAATTTTACAGGAATCCGGGCAGCCCGTCGATCTGTTTGATTACGACCTCGCCCTCAACTTATATGAATTTACCTCCGTCTGGAAAGCGCGCAAAAAAACGCTCAAAGGATTGGAACTTAAGATTTTTACCCGCGACTGCGGAACGAAGATCGATTTGATTAATTTACAATGGATTTACCGTGCAAAAAAATACTATAACATGGATTCCATTCAGATTTACGCTTTTATCATTCCGGTTTATTTTCACATCAAACTTCCTGAGATAAAAACGTTGATCGAAAGCGAGTCATTGGACGAGTTCATGGAACTGCTCCGAAAGACTTATTACGGCAGACGGCAGCCCTTAGATCATGCATTTACCATTGAAAAGATGTATACGGACTGCCTGTCACGCCTTTTACTCCACCGACCGCAGAGAACATCCGTATTCCATTGCTTCCATCAACTCCTATCTTTTCCAAAAAGAAGAGGAGCTAAGGAAGCTTACAACGGCATTGGAATGTATTCGCTATGGTCTGTCCGCATGGAGAAACATTAAAATATATAGGGGTGTGAGACCACAATGATTGTAAAATGAAATTTTTAAGTATCACCGGACCGAAAAATGACATTGACCGGGTAACGGATCTGTATTTCTCAAAATATGAGATTCAATTGGAAAATGCTCTTTCGGAATTAAAAACGGTCGATAACCTTCAGCCGTTTATCGAGATCAATCCATATAAAGATGCACTGGAAAAGGCGAATCAGTTCGTCGGATATCTGTCTGACAAAGAATCTCTTCCGGAAGTTCCGCTTTCGATGGAGGAGCTGTTCCAGACAATCCGTACAGCAAACAACAACTATATGGATCTCAAAGAAAAAGAACAGAACCTGAAAGAGGAACAAGAAGCACTGCGAGACAAACTCAAAGTGATCGAACCGTTTTCAGGTCTCGAATGCAACATCCACGACGTGATGCAGTATCACTTTATCAAATTCCGTTTTGGGCGTGTTGCACTGAACTATTATCACAAAGTAGAAAAATATGTAAGCGAGGATCTTAATGTAATCTTTTTAGAGGGCGGAAGAGATACAAGCTACGTATACGGCGTATACTTCTCCTCCCGCTCCGATTCCGAACGCATCGACGCTATTTTAAAATCACTGCATTTTGAGCGTATTTTCCTGCCGGATGAGTATGATACCACGCCGACTGATGCGTGCCGCACACTGGAAAAAAGTATTCATTCGATTGAGAAAAAAATCCGGCATATCGACGAAGAGATTGCTGAGATTCTCTCAAAAGACAGCGCAAAACTTGTCTCGGCACAAAAACGTCTGCAGGTACTCGCCAAGAACTTTGATGTGCGAAAGCTTGCTGCCTGTGTGGAAGACAAACACGATAACTTCTTTATATTATGCGGATGGATGTCCGAGGCTGACATCAGTTCCTTCCTCGAAGACGTCAAGCACGATCCGAACCTGTTTGTAGTGGTGGAAGATGACCACGAGACCTATTTCGGGGAGCCTCCGACAAAGTTGAAGAACCCGAAGATCTTCAAGCCATTTGAGATGTTTATCCGTATGTACGGACTTCCGGCACACAATGAGATGGATCCGACGATTTTTCTCGCGCTGACTTACACCTTTATCTTCGGCGCCATGTTCGGAGATGTTGGCCAGGGACTCTGTCTCGCAATCGGGGGCGGACTGCTCTACAAATTCAAAAAAATTGATCTTGCGGGGGTCATCTCGCTTGCCGGTATCTTTTCCACCTTTTTCGGCTTTATGTTCGGAAGTGTATTTGGATTTGAAAATATCATCGAGGCAAAATGGCTGCATCCGATTTCAGCTATGACGAGCCTTCCGTTTGTCGGTCAACTGAACACCGTATTTATCGTTGCAATCGCATTTGGAATGGGAATCATTCTCCTGTCCATGATTTTCCAGATTATCAACTCCCTGCGGGCGCATGATTTAGAAAACGCATGGTTCTCACCGAACGGGGTCGCCGGACTGATTTTCTATGGCTCTGTCGTATTGGCGATTGTCTTGTTTATGACAGGTCACAAGATGCCTGCTAACATTTTGCTCGCCGTGCTTTTCGGTGTCCCGGTTCTGATGATGGTCTTCAAGGAACCGCTCGCAAAAAAAACTTGAAAAGCGCACCGGAAAAACAGAAGGCGGAAAAGTCATGTTTTTTGTACAGGCATTCTTCGAATTATTCGAAACAATGCTCAGTTACTTTTCCAACACACTTTCTTTTGTGCGTATCGGCGCTTTTGCTGTCAGCCATGCAGCGATGATGGAAGTTGTACTTATGCTTGGCGGCGCCACACAAAACAGCAGTCCAAATTGGATCGTCATTGTAGCCGGCAACATATTTGTCTGCCTGATGGAAGGGCTTGTTGTCGGAATCCAGGTGTTAAGACTGGAATATTATGAAATGTTCAGCCGCTTTTATAAAGGAAGCGGACGCGAATTCAAACCATATAATCAGAAAAATGTATAAACTCAGGAGGTTTTCATTATGACTTTAACAGTAAAATTAACTCTTATCGTAACTTTAATCTTAAGCATCATTCTTCCTTTCGGATACTATCTGATCGGTGAGAAAAACAAAAAGCGCTACAAAAAGGCAATCGGCGTCAATATCTTCTTTTACTTTGGCGCTTTTGTAATTGCAGGCATTATGATGTTTGGCGGTTCTGCGCAGGCTGCTGATGCAGCTACAACTGCTGCTTCTACCGCCACAGGACTTGGGTATATCGCCGCCGCTCTCGTTACCGGTTTAGCATGTATCGGTGGTGGTATCGCTGTTGCCAGTGCTGCAAGCGCTGCTCTTGGAGCAGTCAGCGAAGACTCCAGCATTTTTGGTAAATCCTTAATTTTTGCAGGTCTTGCAGAAGGTGTTTGTCTCTACGGACTGATCATCTCCTTCATGATCTTAGGTAAATTGTAATTATGAAGATGTTTTTGATCAGTGATAATGTCGATACGTACACAGGAATGCGACTCGCCGGCGTAGACGGTGTTGTTGTACACGAACGAAGTGAGCTTCACGACGCCCTGCAGAAAGTTATGGATGACAAATCCATCGGTATCGTTTTGCTCACCGAAAAATTCGGGCGGGAATTTCCCGATCTTATCGATGAGATCAAGCTCAAACGAAAACTACCGCTGCTTGTCGAAATTCCTGACCGTCACGGAACCGGCCGTAAAAAAGACTTTATCACATCTTATGTAAATGAAGCCATCGGCTTAAAACTATAGTAAAAGAAGGTGAAATCTTGACAATCGAAGAAAAATTAAAGTATCTGCAGGATGCTTCCATGGAAGATGCCAGAGCAATGGGCAACGAGATTATAAGTGAACATCAGGAGGCTTTAGACCAGATACTAAAAGAGCATAAAGAGACTGCCATCCGTCAGGCGGAACTCACCTTAAAAACAGAGACCGCCAACGCCAGACAATCTTTAAATAAGGCCATGGCAAGAGCACAGATCGAACTCAAACGCGAACAGGGAAAATGCCAGACAGACTTAAAAAACCGCTTGTTCAAACGTGTTCTTGTACTTGTAAAAGAATATATGAAGACAGATGACTACAAAAAAATTCTGGAAAAACGCATTCAAAAATCACTGGATTTTGCAGATGGTGAAGAAATTCTGATCTACATCAATCCAAGTGATGCGCATTTGAAAGATGATTTAGAAGCAAAAACCGGCGCCTCCCTCACCGTAAGCCGAGAGGATTTTATCGGTGGGACACGTGCCGTCATGCAAAAACGACGTATTCTGATCGACTACTCGTTTAAATCAGCACTCTCGGAAGAATACGACAATTTCTTGTTTTTAGGAGGTGACAACTATGTTTAGAACCGGAACAATTTATGGAGTAAACGGTCCTGTCATCTATCTGAAAGGAAATACCGGATTTAAAATGTCAGAGATGGTCTATGTAGGGAAAGAAAGATTAGTCGGCGAAGTTATCGCACTTGATAAAGATAAGACAACCATTCAGGTCTTTGAGGAGACGACCGGGTTACGTCCGGGAGAGACTGTTGAGGCTACTGGAGATGCCATCTCCGTAACCCTCGCCCCGGGAATTCTCAATAATATATTTGACGGTATTGAACGTCCACTGGAACGCATCGCCGAAAATTCCGGTGCATTTATCAGTCGTGGTGTGAGTGTAGATTCGCTGGATAAAGAAAAAAAATGGAAGACACATCTGACGGTCTCTATCGGAGATTCCGTTCACGGAGGTGATATCATTGCCGAAGTGCCTGAGACAACGGCCATCGTGCACAAATGCATGGTGCCTCCACATATCAGCGGGATTATCACTAAAGTCATGCCGGATGGAGTGTACACAATTGATGAACCGCTCGTAACAGTCGAGCTAAGCTCCGGCGAGACGATCGACCTGACTATGACTCAGAAATGGCCGATTCGTGTTCCCCGTCCAACGCACCACCGTTTTCCTGCGTCCGTTCCGCTCATCACCGGACAGCGTATTCTTGATACGATGTTCCCGATCGCAAAAGGCGGCACCGCCTGTGTTCCTGGTGGATTTGGAACCGGAAAGACAATGACACAGCACCAGATCGCAAAATGGTCCGATGCCGACATCATCATCTACATTGGCTGTGGAGAACGTGGAAATGAGATGACACAGGTACTGGAAGAATTTACAAAACTGGTGGATCCTAAATCTGGCAATCCTCTGATGGACCGAACCACTTTGATCGCCAATACTTCCAACATGCCGGTGGCGGCCCGTGAAGCGAGCATCTACACCGGTCTCACACTTGCAGAATACTACCGTGATATGGGATATGATGTGGCAATCATGGCAGACTCCACATCTCGTTGGGCAGAAGCACTTCGAGAGCTCTCAGGACGTCTTGAAGAAATGCCTGCGGAAGAAGGTTTCCCTGCTTATCTGGCATCACGCTTATCTGCGTTTTACGAGCGTGCGGGCATGATGCACAACTTAAACGGAACTGACGGCTCTGTATCTATTATCGGAGCTGTATCACCACAGGGCGGCGACTTCTCTGAGCCGGTTACACAGAATACCAAACGTTTTGTCAGATGTTTCTGGGGGCTTGATAAGAGCCTTGCGTATGCGAGACATTTCCCGGCAATCCACTGGCTGACAAGCTACAGTGAATATCTGCTCGATCTCGCCCCATGGTATAACGAACACGTTTCGCCAAAGTTTGTCGACTACCGCAATCAGCTGATGGCTCTTTTGAATCAAGAGAGCAGCCTGATGGAAATCGTAAAATTAATCGGAAGCGATGTGCTGCCGGACGACCAGAAACTCGTTTTGGAAATTGCCAAAGTCATCCGACTGGGATTCCTTCAGCAAAACGCATTTCATGCAGACGACACTTGTGTCTCATTAGAAAGCAGTTCAAGATGATGGAAGTTATCTTAGTATTTATATCAGAAATCAAAAGCACTCATCACACTGAACATGCCGATTTCTGTTCTGAAAGAAGAAGATATTTTCGAAAAGGTCATTGCGATCAAATACGATGTGCCAAATGACAAACTCGAACTATTTGATGAATATATGAAAAAAATCGATGCATTCTATGACCGGATTATGGAAAAGAACGCATAAAGGAGGAGGATTTGTATGGCAATTGAATATTTAGGCTTAAGCAGCATCAACGGTCCTCTGATCGTGCTGGAGGGTGTACAGGATGCGTTCTTTGATGAGATCGTAGAATTTGTAGTAAACGGAAACGAGCGTAAGTTAGGTCGCATCATTGAGATTTACGAGGATAAAGCAGTTATTCAGGTATTTGAAGGGACTGAAAATATGTCTCTGCTCAACACCCACACAAAACTCACCGGACATCCGATGGAGATCGCCCTCTCACCGGATATGCTCGGAAGAACATTTAACGGAATCGGGCAGCCGATTGACGATCTCGGTCCGATTACCTCAACGTTGACAAGAGATATCAACGGACTTCCGCTTAACCCGGTAAAACGTGAATATCCTAGAAACTATATCCGCACCGGTATCTCTGCAATCGACGGTCTGACCACACTGATTCGAGGACAGAAGCTTCCGATTTTTTCCGGAAACGGTCTTCCACACGACCAGCTTGCCGCTCAGATTGTAAAACAGGCTTCTCTCGGGGATGATTCCGATGAAGAATTTGCTATTGTATTTGCTGCGATGGGTGTCAAACATGACGTTGCGGAATTTTTCCAGCGCACCTTTGAAGAAAGCGGTGTATCCGACCACGTAGTCATGTTCCTGAATCTGGCAAACGATCCGGTCGTGGAGCGTCTTATCACACCAAAAGTAGCGCTCACCGTCGCAGAATATCTGGCATTTGAGCAGAACAAACATATCCTTGTCATTCTCACAGATATGACATCCTTTGCGGAGGCGATGCGTGAAGTATCCTCCTCCAAAGGCGAGATTCCAAGCCGAAAAGGATTCCCGGGATATCTTTATAGTGAACTCGCGACAATCTATGAACGCGCAGGAATTGTGGCAGGCGTCAACGGTTCGGTGACACAGCTGCCGATTCTGACAATGCCAAACGACGATATCACACACCCGATTCCTGACTTGACAGGATATATTACTGAAGGGCAGATTGTACTTGACCGTGCGCTCCATGGACAGTCCATCTACCCGCCAATCAACATTTTACCGTCCCTTTCCCGTCTGATGAAAGACGGTATCGGAGAGGGATACACTCGCGCGGACCATCAGGATCTTGCCAACCAGCTCTTTTCATCCTACGCCAAAGTAGGAGAAGCGAGAAACCTTGCCTCTGTCATCGGTGAAGATGAACTCTCCCCGATCGACAAAAAATACCTTGCCTTCGGAAAGGAATTCGAAGAACGCTATATCGGTCAGGGGCTGGAGGAAAACCGTACAATCGAAGAGACACTTGACCTTGGATGGGAACTTTTAAAAATGCTTCCAAGAGAAGAATTAGATCGTATTGACACAAAGATTTTGGAACAATTTTATGATAATCGTTCAGACTCATAGAAAGGGGGCGTTCTTATGGATCCTCGCACATTTCCCACAAAAGGAAATCTGATTCTTGCAAAGAATTCTCTGGCTCTTGCCAATCAGGGGTACGAACTTATGGATAAGAAAAGAAACATTCTGATCCGCGAACTGATGGAACTGATCGATCAGGCAAAGGACATTCAGGAACAGATTGATTCCACCTTCACACATGCATATAAATGCCTGCAGCACGCCAATATTGAACACGGTATCAGTCTCGTATCCCAACTTGCCTATACCGTCCCGATTGAGGATTCTATCAAGATTAAAAGCCGAAGCATTATGGGAACGGAAATTCCACTTGTGGATTACACTCCGGATGAGAATCAGCCGACTTACTCTTTCAGTACAACTGATGAGTCAATCGACCGTGCACGCGAAGCATTTCGCAAAGTAAAAGAGCTTACGATCAAATTATCCATGATTGAGAATGCAGCCTACCGGCTTGCGACCAATATTAAAAAAACACAAAAGCGTGCAAACGCTCTGAAAAAATATTACAATTCCGACCTATACCACTTTAGTATCTTCCATTTCCAATGCTTTGGAGGAAAAAGAACGTGAAGAATTCACACGATTAAAAGTGATAAAACAGCGGAAAATATAATGGAATACACTATTCTATTCAAAAATGGAGTGAACTTTCTATTCACAAAGTTCACTCCATTTGCATGTTCCGCATATTTCTTTTCGCTTCCCCGGAAGTAAGATTTGTTCTGATACCAGCTTAGAAAAAGTATCCCAAGTCAAAACTACACCTTCTTCCAGACCGCAAAACGAAAGTACTTTCTGATCATATGCCCGAACAAGATCCGGCGTATTACAGCTTCCATTTTCTAAATTGGGGCATTTCTCGCAGATAACATCTGCGCACGTAACAATTTGCAAAGAAGGATTCTCTTGCATCTGTTCTAAAATCTTTCCCATATGCGCCACAAACAAATCACTATATCCTTCTCCTTGAAAAAATGCAAGGCACATTCCATGATGTGCCCGCAATAAAATCGGTTGCTTTTCCATAATCTCTCACTTTTTCAACTTAAAACTCAAACACTGCAACACCATATGGCGGTAAATCATAAGCAAATGAAAATGGTCTTCCGTCACATTCTTTTTTCACACTCTTATAAATCTCAGGACGTACTTTTCCCTCTCCACCATATTTCTTTTCATCACTGTCCAAAATCAGCTTATACTGCTTTCTCCTTGGAACGCCAACACGATATTCCGTTCTTTCCATCGGAGTAAAATTACATACAAACAAAAGATTCTTCTTGCCGTCTTTAGAATGTCTGATAAAGCTGTAGATACTTCTCTCCGCATCATCTGCATTCACCCATTCAAATCCTTCCGGTGAACAGTCTAATTCATACATCGCCTTATTCTTTTTATACAAATGAAGCAAATCTTTTGTAAATTCCTGCAACTGTCTATGCCAGTCTTCTGCAAGAAGAAACCAGTCTAATTCACGCGCTTCACTCCATTCCTGAAGCTGAGCAAAATCCTGTCCCATAAACAACAGTTTTTTACCAACATGTCCCATCATAAACGCATATCCGACTTTCAGGTTGGCAAATTTATCAAATCCAAGCCCAGGCATCTTATTTAGCATAGAGCACTTCAGATGCACCACTTCATCATGCGACAATACAAGAACATATTTTTCGCTATACGCATAACTCATGGCAAATGTCATCTGATTGTGGCACCCTTTTCTAAAATAAGGATCCAGTTTCATATACTCTGTAAAATCATGCATCCACCCCATGTTCCATTTTAAACTAAATCCAAGTCCATCATATTCTGCTGGCGCTGTTACTTTTGGCCAAGCTGTAGATTCCTCCGCAATCATGACAACTCCCGGATTTCTTCCAAGAACCACTGAATTCAAATGTTTAAAAAATTCGATTGCTTCAAGATTTTCATTGCTGCCGTATTTATTTGGAACCCACTGACCTTTTTCTTTTCCATAGTCCAAGTACAGCATAGATGCAACTGCATCTACTCGCAAGCCATCTACATGATAATGCTCTATCCAAAACAGCGCATTTGCAATCAGGAAATTTTGAACTTCTGACTTTCCATAGTCAAAAACCTTTGTTCCCCAATCAGGATGTTCTCCCTTTCTCGGATCTGCATACTCAAAGGTCGGTGTTCCATCAAAATCAGCCAGTCCATGTGCATCTTTCGGAAAATGCGCCGGCACCCAGTCAAGAATTACCCCAATCTTATTCTTATGGAAATAATCAATCATATACGCAAAATCTTCCGGTGTCCCGTATCTTGAAGTCGGCGCATAATATCCTGTCACCTGATATCCCCAAGATCCGTCAAAAGGATACTCAGCAATACCCATCAGCTCAATATGTGTATATCCCATCTCTTTGATATACTCTGTAGCTGCTTTGGCAAACTCTCTATATGTATAGAATCCGTCATCCTCTCTGCCCGGATGCCGCTTCCATGAACCGATATGCGCCTCGTAAATTGACATCGGCTCTTTATGATGATCCCAAGTTAATCTCCGCTCCATCCACTTGCTGTCTGTCCATCTAAGAGCACTGATATCCGTCACTTTCGATGCATTCCCCGGTCTGAGTTCTGCATAATTGGCAAATGGGTCCGCTTTATAAATATGATCCCCTTTGTATGTTTGAATACAATACTTATACAGTGCTCCTTCCTGCACATCAGGAACAAAACATGTATAAATACCAAGTGGCTCTTCCCTCTTCATCGGGTTCTTGTCGGCATCCCAATCATTAAATTCGCCAACTACCGAGACTTTCTCCGCATGTGGCGCCCATACTGCAAAATAAACACTCTGTTTTTCACCATCATTTACAATGTGAGCTCCTAGTTTTTTATAAATCTCATAATGAGTTCCCTGACCAAACAAATAATGGTCTAATTCTCCGATTTCGTATGCTTTTGTTTTATTTTTTTCCGCCATACTTTCACCTTCCCAGTTTATTTGGTATATACGTCTATTATACTTTAGCCACACATAAAAAGAAAGAGTTTTGTCACCAAAACTCTTTCTTCTTATTATCTAAAATCCTGTTCCTGCAAAACAATTCTTGAAGACTTGTTTTTCTTCTTACCAAATAATTTCTTTAGGAAACGTTTAAATGTCATTTTCTGAGAATGTGCAATCGCATCATCCATGATTTCTTTTACATCCGCAACTGTAACAATGCTCTCTTCTCTTTGCATAAGATCAATCCTGCTATATAATGCCAAAATTCCCATCTCATCAATCTTATATCCATTTTCTTTTGCATAAGTCTGAGCGAATGTTACCAGCTCATCATTAATAAATACCGGCAGTTCCAATCTGGACGTAAATTTTTTCTTAAAGTCCGGATATAATGCCAACATCTTATCAAGTGGTCTGCGCTCTTCCTCTAAAACTACAAGTAATTCTCCAGTCTGTTCTTCCATAAGATCATTCAGCTCTAAAACTGTCTTTTTATTCAGTTTCGATGCACGCTCAATGATAATCGCTCCACCATGCAGTTTCTCAATAATATGTGAAACATCTTTCTTATTCAATGATTCCGCTGTGACAATTCCAACTTTACCTTGTTTCAGCTTTCTGTTCTTTTGAATTGCCTTCACAATGTCTACCGCCAAAACTGTCTTTCCAGAGCCTTTCCGCCCTACAACAAGCAAGTTGGCTGTTCGAGATGTTCCATATCTCGTTCTGCATCTCTTGTCGTTCTCCAATACATCTACAATCTGCTCACTCATGCCGTGAACAGGAACAAAATAAGAGAATAATTTTTTCTGTTCTTCTGTCAGACCCGCTTTAATTCCAATCTCACTTTGTGCTTCCAGATCATAGCGTCCCTGCACGATAAAAGCAGTATCAAATGGTGAAGACGGCTCCGGACGTCTCTGTTCTTCTTTTTCCAAAGGCTCCTCTACTACTGTGTCATTCATCAAAGCTTTGGCAGAAATTGCAATCGCTTGTGTGTCTCCAAGCTTAATTCCTTCTGATTCCTCAATCTCTTCGATTTCTTCAATCTCTTCAAAATCTTCTGATTCTACTTCTTCAAAAGCTTCCTCGTCAAAACTTTCTTCATCAAACGGATCTTCCTCTACTTCTTCTGGTTCTGCTTTCTCTTCTTCCTGAACTGATTCTTCTGCCAGTTCCTCGATTGGTTCCTCTTCCTTCGTTTCCACTGTTTCGACTGTTTCTTCCTCCATTGTTTCCAATGGTTCAACAGTTTCTTCCTCCGGCGCTTCCACTTTCTCGCGCCTTGCCTTATTCTGCTTAATCTCAGCCGCTTCAGCTTCCAGTTCTTCCATTAACTGTCTGATATCATCTGGAAGAATACTTTCTTCTTCCACTTTTTGAGATTCCAGTTTCTCTTTGTCCCGTCTTGCTCTTTCTTGTTCTTCTTGAATTAATTGAGCATTTTCTTTTTGTTTCTCTTCCCAATTCTGTAGAATCTCTTCCACACTCATTTTAGAACTTTGAGAAAAAATTTCTTTGCTCACATCTTCATCTTCTGTTTCATCCAGCACTTGTGGCTCCTCGCTTGCTTCCGCCTCTTCCTCTGCTGGTACTTCCTCGATAATGTCTGTCTCTTCCTCTGCTGGGGCTTCCTCGATAGTCTCTGCCTCTTCCTCTGCTGGAGCTTCTTCGATAATCTCTGTCTCTTCCTCTGCTGGAGTTTCTTCGATAGTCTCTGCCTCTTCCTCTGCTGGAGCCTCCTCGATAGTCTCTGCCTCTTCCTCAACTGACTCTTCTTCTGCTACCGGTGTCTCTTCTATTTTTTCTGCTTCTTCTGCAGAAACTGCTTCCACTTTCGTTGTATTCTCTAGTGAAATCGCTGCATTCACTTCATCAACTTTCATTTCCACAGTCGGTTCTTCCACATTTTCAACTTTCTCTTCTTTCTTTTCGGCAACTGGCTCCACCTTTTTTACTGGTTTCTTTTCATCATTTCTATGATTATATTTCTCCTGCTGCAAAGGTGTCAAAGGTTTATATTTCATCTTTAATTCCATAGCCTGATATACATACTTTCCTTCACTGAACCATAGAATTAAATCATCACATTCTTCCAGGCATTCCGCCACCATACCCGCTTCGTGGTACAATTTCGCCAATTCATATGCCCATTTTTCCACATACTCGGCTTTTTTAAACTCTTCCAACGCTTCAATCTGCTGTGATAACGGTGCATTTTGGCTTTTCAAAATCTTATATCTCAAAATATATTGATTCGGATCTTTTGGAGCCATGGCAATAAACTCTTCATAACAGTCTGTTGCCTCTCTTACATCGTTCAATTTTAATGCCAGTGTTCCAAGACGATATACAATCTTTCTGCTTCCCGGAGCTCTGTCATATGCTATAAATAAAATCTCCCTACTCTTCTCATATTCTCCATTATACTCATAAATCTCACTTGCTGTACAAAGCATCGCTGCATTCTTAGCCTTACGCCAATCGATACTGTCTGCTATCTCCATCGCTTTTTTATATGATTTTTGTTCCATATACTCAAGCATCTGCTCTGTTCTTACTCGATATTCGTATTTATCCAAAGTATTCACCCCTATTATTATTTCTATGACCTTTCTATCTAGTCGAATTTTAGCTTTCTATATTCTGTTTTATTTTATCACAGGAGATAACCAATGTCAAAAAGATGTAACAAAAACGTAATAAAAATAAGGTTATCTTAAACTTCTATAAGATAACCTTATTCTGTATTTTATTGTTATTCTTTTATTTATTATTTCGGAGGAATATATCAATTATAAAACCTGTTGCCTTTTTTCACTTTATATGCAATTTATAACTCAAAGTTTCGATTATTCTTATTCTCTAATCCTAATCTGTTTTTCTGATGTTTCTTTACACATCTTATAACTGCTTTGAAGCTATGTGGTATTCCTCTTTTCAATATGTCTGCAAATATTTAATCTTCTGCTCCAGATGTTCTACTCTCCGAATAAATTCTTCTACTTGCTCTCTTTCTCTGGATTATACTCTATGGTAAAGGCTTTCATCACAGGTTCTTACATTTGCCATACCACCAACATATTGAATTGTAAATTCCGAACTATCCATTGGACTAAGCCTCCTTCTTTCTCCTATTTTCAGAAAATCTGTTTCTTTCAAGCTTTCTTACTTAAAAATCCTAATTCCCATTTCAGATTCTCTTTTCACCCCTCTTTTTACTTCCTTTCTCGTCAGATATAAAACGGATTTCAAAATTCTTTCTTACTTGAGAATATTAAATTTTACTTTCAGAAATTCTTCTTTTAGAAACCTTTTTGTTTTCTGAATCTCTTTTGTTTTGTTGAGTTTATAATAACACCACAGTCTTTATTTGTCAATACTATTTTTCTAAAACATTTATATTTTTTCATTTTTACATATGCACCATTTAATTATCTGAATATTTTATATTTTCAAGAAAATATACACTCATAAACCAAGCTTTTCAAACACATCCTGTCTCTTGCGTACCTTCGAAAAATCTGTTTTTTGTTCTGCCAGTACCTTCCCTGCTCTCCCTTTTCTGTTGAAACAGGTTCTGAAAATTCTTTGTATCCACGCAACCGGAAGGAATATCGGATACTTTTCTAAATATTTATACTGCAATTTAATCGTTTCATACGGAAGAAAAATTCGCAGTAAGCCATACCTTCACCTGTCCTATCCACACTTTTTTTATCGGAAGACGCCACATTTTGAATCCAATAGTTTTCCATAGTCCCATAAATTCCGCTATCAACCATCAATTCTGTCAGCTGGTCATAGAACGCATCGCTTTGCCCTTTTTCAAACCAAATATTCGCAAGTTTCTCCATATGATGTAAAAACGCTTTCAGACCTACTTTAGCAAGTTCCGTTTCAACATAATCCCAATCCATCTGATCTTTCATTTTCTTCTCAAACTGCCAAATATCAACAATGGAGCGAATTCCACTTCCGCCATTTTGAAAATGTTTGGCCATATGAACAATCACATAGACATAAAAATCCTCCCAGCTGTATTGCTGTATATATTTTTTCCCTTTCTCTGGTTTTGCTTTCTCCCAAGGATTTTTATAATACGAAGCAAACTGGCTGTTCTGTCCCACCAGACAATAGTGCATCTCAATATTCATAAACGGCTTTCGGAAATACACATGATGGTGATCGTCCCGATGATCACAATAATATCCAAGTTGCTGCAGAATCTCTTCTACTTCCTTTTCCTGCTCCAGTCGAAACAAAAGATCAAGATCCGCCATCATTCGCAGATCTGTCTTTGGATAACATTGCTTTAAAAAAATTCCTTTCAAGGGAATACAATAAATACCATTCGCCTCAAAAGCCTGCAAAAGCTCCTCTAAAGAAAAATGTTGTACCGTATCTCTTGCAGTTTCCATCTGCCATGCCTGCTCATACTTTTTTCGAACCTCCTGAGGAATTTGTTCCTTTCCCGAAATCTTATCTATTCCATGAGCCACAACCGCCTCAATCTTGTGAAATTTACAAATTCGATATAGCTTTTCCCAGTCCACGCCCTCATGTATCGTTGGCACTTCCCCTCCGGCAAGACTATATCGTATAATTTCAAACAGGTATCTGCACGCTTCTGCTCTACTCATAATCCACCTCTTTAAACTTTCTATTTTCAATCCGCACTGCCCGATCACAGCACTGTACTCCAGCCGCAGTGTGAGAAATACAAATAATTGTCTTTGTATTCATCTTTTTCAAATTCTGCAGTACATTCCATTCTGTCTCTTTATCCAAAGATGCAGTGCACTCATCCAACAAAAGAATTGGGGCATCATCCAAAATCGCACGTGCTATCGCAATCCGTTGAATCTGTCCCATAGAAAGACCTTCTCCACGCTCCGATAAAACAGTATCCAGTCCATTTGGCAATGTTTCAATATAATCCCATATGCAAGCTGCCCTTGCAGCTCTTTGAATTTCTTCATCCGTCACTTTCGGATTACAGAATGTAATATTTTCCCGTATTGTTCCTGACATAATCATATTCCCTTGCGGAACATAAGAGAATACAGTTCGCGTTCCCGCATCAATCTCCACTTTGCCGCATTCAGTTTCAAAATACAACTTACCACTGTCGCAAGGCATCAGATGCAAAAGCAGCTTCATAAGCGTGCTTTTTCCAATCCCCGACTCTCCTACGATTGCAATCAAATCTCCTTTCTGCACACGCAGAGACGTATTTTCGAGAACAGGTTCACCACCCGCATATGAAAAAGTAACTTTCTCTGCCACAATCGCATGAAACTCCTTATAGAACTTTTGGGCATCCAAAATTTTCGACTCCGCCTGCTCATCCGCCATCGCTTCCAACTCCATAAGTCGTTCTGCTGAAGCCTGCATACTGTAATATTGAGGTATTAAGCCGGAAACGTTTCGAAATGGTGCTTTGATCTGTTGAATAATCTGTAAAAACGCAGTCAACGTACCAAATGTCATGGTTCCAACAGAGATTTGTAATGCTCCCCACGCAAGCGCTGCATAATACCCTGCTGTGAACAACACATATACCATCGTATTTGCCAGATTACTGATTGTATTTCTTTTAATCCGCACTTTATAATTATCCTTTTGAAATTCATCCAATTTACCACCAACAGCATGCTCATTCACAAAAGATTTAATAACAATCAAGTTCTCCAAACACTCCTGCATATAGGAACGCACAATGCCATTCGTCCTTTGCACTTCTTTATGCAAATACTTGAAATGTCTGCTGTAAATTCTGCTGAATACACAGACAAGCCCGCCAATCAAAAGCACCAATCCTGTAAAACGCGCATCAATAGAAAACAAAACAAATAAGCCCGCCGCAATTTTCGTCAGCATAGAAATAGCTTGCGGAATCAATGACACAACTCCACCGACCACAATATCTACATCACTTGTCAATCGATTAAGTATCTCCCCGGAATGGATTTTACTGACTTCCTGATATTGTTTTTTCAAAATCATAGAAAAAACACCTTGTTTGATACGCATCTCAATTTTAGTAGTGACACGAATTCTCAGATTACTGCTTGCAATGTTCAGAACTGCCTGCAATAAAATCAGCATAACAAGAAAAAGCACTTGAAGCCACACACTTCCTTCTCTGCTTCCGGTTGCAATATCAAGAAGGCAGCTTGACACCAGCGCAAGCAAAATGAAACTTCCCGCAATCAGTCCGCTAAATACTGCCAACAAAAGAATCCATCCTAACGAACTCCTACTATAACTATATATCCATTGAAGAGAGGATATTTTTTTCTTTTCCATCTTTATTCTTCCAAAACTCCCGCTTCTCTTAATTTAGCCAAAAAGGTATCCAAACTTTTCTTTGCCTGTTCGTATTCAATTTCATACATTTCCATTAAATTAATCATTCCATGAAATGCTTTCGCAGCCTCTCCAACCGGTACAACAACTGCACGATCTCCAACTTGACGTTTTAAAAATCCTTTTTTTGCTCTCATCTTTTTGTCCTCCAATCTCTTTTCCCATCCAATTCTATCACAGCCCCATGCATAACAAACGCCGAATTTCTTTATCCGATATTAAATTCTTCCAATAATTTTTTCCGGTAATTTTCATCAGTTGTTGCTTTCATAATCTCCTCTTGTCTTCCAAGTTGTATTAACGTAGCATATAGAGCATTGATTCCTTCTATTTCCTGCACTCTCTTCTCTACTTCTGCCTGTACTCTCTTCTCCACTTCCGCCTGCACTTTTTCTTCTACTCTTGCCTGTACCCTCTTCTCCACTTCCGCCTGTACTTTTTCCTCAATTCTCTGCTCCAACTTGTCCCCCATAATTTCCATCAATGCATCACATACCATACTATCATCCTCCATAAATTTCTCTTCATTTGCTCGCACGATAATATTCATCGCCGACTGATACCATGTATTCTCGCTGTGTTTTCTGTAATCCTTCACCAAAAATCTTCCAGCATCTCTTGACTTTCTAATTTGTTTGTCAAACCACGCAGCCAAAGATTTTCTTTCGGTGATAATTGGCTTCCGACCACAATTTGAATCGGAATAAAATCACCGCGCACATAATAAATTCCATCTTCCTGCTTCTCCACCTGATATCTTCTCACTTCTCGCAAATGCTTGATCAATTTTCTTGGATATCCTAACCCAAATAATGTGATTGTCACTTCACTGATTGGTATCTCGTCAGTTGTACCGGTGTCCGACTTATAAAAACACGCATATCCGTATATCTTATAAAAGGTATCTATACTGATATAATCTGTCGGACTTTTATATTCCACCAGATTGTACTTTTGAAAAATACGTCCGATATTTTTCTGAACCTTATGTTTCTGCTCGTTTTTAATTACAAGCACATCAATCGACATTGGTTTTGTCGAAAGCTGATGCTCATCCTCAAAGATCAGATATTTTGCTTCCTCCTGCAGTTCAATCTGAGCCGTCGCATAAAACGCAGGATGCCATTGCAGATACTCCTCTTTCTGCGTCTTTTCTTTTGTCTTACTCATATAAAACCTCCTCTTATGAAATTGTTCAGGAGATTCCCTTCTTCGAAAACTCCTGCTTGTAAATTTGTAATTTGAAAGCATGAATTTTCTGAAAGGACGGATTCTCTTAAAATCCGCTATATGAAATGTATTAGATGCCGGCCAAAACCGGCTAGATAAATAGAAAATAGAATGCTTTTTTTCATCATAACATTGAATTCTTTCACTTGCAATGAGTTTTTAGTTTCCTTTTAATTCTTCAAATGTTTCTCTCCTGTTTCTCATTTTCAATTTCTTTTTGCAGGCATTTGATAAAACAGATTCTGAACATGTATCATAATCGTACATTCCATCCCCCTCCTTCCACCGGTTATAAATATAGAGTACCAAAAATTGCAAAGTGTTGCATGAAGATTATTTTTTCATACACAAAGAGAGAGCGTGCTGCTCTCTCCCTTTACAAAATACTATTCAATTTTGTCATCGTTCTTGGCAATGCATCTTTCGCATTCTTCCAAGGCTCATCTTTAAATCGATAATCAAATTTATCGATAAACCAACTTAAGTCTTCATGTACGCGTTTCATATTTTCTAGATACATTCGGTTCAATTCCGTTATAAAAGACTCTAACAGCTCTCCTCGCAGTCGCTCCGGCGCCATCTCATATAACATGCCATAATGTTTTGTGCAAAATCCCTTTGATGATTGAAACAATTTGCGAAACTCTTCTTTCTTGTAAAGATAGAAAATTGTTCCTAAATAATTTTGAAATGTGCTTTCAATCTTATCACATACAAAGCAGGAATGTTCCAACCCTTTCACATAACTCAAAAGTTCGGAAGGCTCTGACTTTTTCTTTTTCTTAAAAAGAGAAGCTGCCTTTACAGATTCATTTTGTTTTGCTTCTATCTCTTTCATAGATTTTTCCATATGTGTCTTCAACATCAGAGCAAGTCCGAGGCGGTCTGGCATTTCTTTCAACATTGCAACATGTCGCGCACAAAATCCTACCTTGTCACTTTCCAGTCTGCGGTCATCTGTCATATATGTTGAAGGACGAAGTGTATATTCTAACGCTTCCTGCTCCAGTTTTTTATATATGTTACACAGAGGACATTCACAGTCCTCTTTGAACGCATCATTTACAGGTATCGTATATAATTTTTCTTTCACGCTTATCCTCTATAGTAATTAATCAGACATCCTTTTAAGATGATCTCTCTTTCATTATCTGTCAAATCACCCAACTTCAGTGTAATCTCTTTCAAACTGTCCCCAACCACATATGCTTTCACAGCGTCTGTCTTATCTTCCACTGCTTTTCTCACATCCGGCACGAAGATATAGTCCCCGTTTTTGAAACTTAACTCTGTATCTTTTTCTTCTGTGATAAACGGGAGCATACCCCAGTTAATCAAGTTCGAACGGTAACGTTTTGTCGCATATTCATTTGCGATATTTGCCCATCCTCCAAGTACTTTCTGACAGGACGCTGCCTGTTCACGTGCAGAACCATCTCCCGGTTTCACCGCGAAGATCGTACTTCCGACACCGATGTTGCCTTCGCCCACTTCCGGATAAGACGCACGGATTGTCTCCATAACCGGTTTTAATTCTTCCAACACTTCTAGTGGACACTGATTTGCCTCGATTGCTTTCTGTGCTTTCTGCACTTCTTTTGCACGTCCCACATATGCTGGATCTTTACGTGACAATGCAAACTCTGCAAGTCCAAGTGGGTTAGAACGGTAAGAAGAAGTCTCTCCTGACGGAATCAACTCATCGGTTGTTGTAACCGGATCGTGAATCTCAGATACCACTTTCAAGACCAGATTTTCCGGTAATGCTGACATTGCCGGCCAGTCTTTGATGTTTGGTCCAAACTGGATCTCAACACTTGGATCCGCAACACCTTTGCTGTCAAACACACGGTTTGCATAAATGCTCTTATCAAAATGATATTTCGGAGCTTTGTATTCTCTGTCCATCACATCAGCCGCAGAAGTTAAGAAACCTTTATTTGCCGCTGTCGCAGCGATAGAACGTGCATCCATAAGTGCCACAGAGGAAATCTGTCCGCTCTGCAATTTAGAACCTTCACGGTTCGGGAAGTTTCTTGTAGAGTGGCGGATACTGAATGCATTGTTAGCAGGTGTATCTCCAGCGCCAAAACAAGGTCCGCAGAACGCTGTTTTCACGATTGTTCCGGCTGCCATCAGATCTGCAACCGCTCCGTTTCTCACAAGCTCCATATATACCGGTGTACTTGCCGGGTATACACTGAATGTAAATGCATCAGAACCGATATTTTTCCCTTTAATGATCTCTGCTGCCGCACAGATATTTTCAAATCCACCGCCGGCGCATCCTGCGATAATTCCCTGTTCTACATAGAGTTTCCCGTCGCGAATCTTATCCTGCAGCGAATACTCAACCGCACCGTCAAGACTTACGAGCGCTTTCTGCTCTACATCGTGTAAAATATCTTTTAAGTTCGCATTTACCTCGTCAATCGTATATGTATTACTTGGGTGGAATGGCATCGCGATCATCGGTTTGATCTTGCTCAAATCCACATAAACAAGTCCGTCATAGTACGCTGCCCCACCCGGATTCAGTTCTTTATACTCTTCACTTCTTCCGTGAGTCTCATAGAATTCTCTGATTGTCTCGTCAGTCTTCCAAATAGAAGAAAGGCAGGTCGTCTCTGTTGTCATAACATCAATTCCGATACGGAAGTCTGCGCTTAACTTGTCCACACCAGGTCCGACAAATTCCATTACTTTATTATTTACATATCCATTTGCAAATGTTGCTCCAATGATTGCAAGCGCCACGTCCTGAGGTCCCACTCCGACAGATGGCTCTCCGTCTAAGTAAATCGCAACAACGCCCGGCATCTTAATATCGTATGTCTTATTCAATAACTGTTTTACAAGCTCCGGTCCGCCTTCACCCATCGCCATTGTTCCAAGCGCTCCATAGCGAGTATGGCTGTCAGAACCAAGAATCATCTTTCCGCCGCCTGCAAGCATCTCTCTTGCGAACTGGTGGATGACTGCCTGATGTGGCGGAACATACATACCGCCGTATTTCTTTGCACAGGTAAGTCCAAACATGTGGTCATCTTCATTGATTGTTCCACCTACGGCACACAGACTGTTATGGCAGTTCGTCAGAACATATGGGATTGGGAACTTTTCAAGTCCAGACGCTCTTGCGGTCTGAATGATTCCGACAAATGTGATATCGTGCGAAGTCAATTTGTCAAATTTAATCTTTAATCTCTCCATATCGGAAGAAGTATTGTGTGCTTCTAAAATGCTGTACGCAATTGTGTTTTTTGCAGCTTCTTCTTTTGTGACCTGCTGTCCTGTCTTTGCTGCAACAGCTGCCTGTGCATCATTCACATCTTCGATAATTTCTGTACCATTCAGTAAATATGCACCATGTTCATATAATTTTATCATTCTACTGTTCCCTCCTACGTCTTATTATTTGTTCATTATAGTATTCTACTCTTTTGATTGCAAGAATTTCAGATGATTCGATACCATCATAGCGATTTTAAATGTGAGCGCATCGTCAAATACCCGGACATCTAACCCTGTCAGTTTCTGAATCTTCTCCAGGCGGTATACCAATGTATTTCTATGTACATAAAGCTGCCGCGCCGTTTCCGAGATATTTAGATTATTCTGGAAGAACTGATTGACCGTACTCAGTGTCTCCTCATCGAACTGATCCACCGCTTTTCCGTCAAACACTTCCTGCAAAAACATGTCACACAAAGATACCGGGAGCTGATGAATCAGGCGGCCGATGCCCAGCTCATTGTAAGCAAGGACATTTTTCTGCTCATAGAAAATCCGTCCCACATCCAGCGCCATGCCCGCTTCTTTGTATGACTTTGACACATCTCGCAGCTGATTTACAATCGTGCCATATGCCACCCTCATGTTTACCATCGCTTCCATCGTCAATGTATCGACAATGGATTTTGCAATCATATTCAGTTCTTTATATCCCTCGGTCGTCTCCAACGCCTTAATCAGGATAATATGTCCTTCATCGACTGAAGTTACAAAATCTTTAGAGCCGGTTGCATAGAGACCTTTCATCGTCTCAAGAACGATATTGTCCGTCTCATTTTTCGGTTCAATCAAGAATACAACTCTTCTTCGCTCCACTTCAATCCCAAGCTTTTTTGCCTGATTAAAAATATCCACAAGCAGAAGATTATCAAGCAATAAATTCTGGAAAAAATGATTCTTATCCAAACGTTCTTTATATGCGTGTATCAGGTTTTGGAACTGACTGATACAAAGCCTTCCGATAACCGCAACCTGCTCTACAACCTCATGAAGTGCAAGGACATACACTGCATCATAGTTATCTCGAATCAGGAAAAATGCCTCATCTTCACATACCTGCTCATCTTTTCCTTCTTTCAGAAATTTGTCTACTCCAGCCTTAATTCTATCCTCGTTCATTCCCGCAATGGCAAGGCATTTTCCCTCCATACTCCACACGGAACAATCCACCCCCATAATCTCATGTATATCATTGATGGGTTTGTGCAATATTTGATTCGATAACAACTTATCACTTCCTTTTTTACATTTAAAGCCAAAGCTGCTCCGTTGCAACTCTGGCTTTTTTTCTTATAATCTCTTTAACAATTCTTCTCTTTCTTTTTCAAAACCAGGTTTTCCAAGTAAAGCAAACATATTCTTTTTGTAGCTTTCCACACCCGGTTGGTCAAATGGGTTCACCCCTAAAATATAACCACTCACGCCACAAGCGAATTCAAAGAAGTAAAATAACTGTCCAAGATAGAATTCGTTCTGCTCTGGAATTGTCACCATTAAGTTCGGTACATTTCCATCTGTATGTGCTAAAACAGTTCCGTTCATCGCACTCTTATTGACGAAATCAACTGTCTTTCCTGCAAGATAGTTCAGACCATCCAAATCCACTGGCTCTTCTCCGATGAAAAGCTCCTCTGTTGCTTTCTCCACATTCAATACCGTCTCAAACATAATACGGCTTCCATCCTGAATGAACTGTCCCATAGAGTGAAGATCTGTTGTCAAATCTACAGATGCAGGGAAAATACCTTTTTGGTCTTTTCCTTCACTTTCTCCGTAAAGCTGTTTCCACCATTCAGACACATAGTGAAGACTTGGCTCGTAGTTCGCAAGTACCTCAACTGCTTTTCCTTTACGGTGTAAAATATTACGGATTGCCGCATACTGTAATGCACCATTTTCAGCAAAATCATTTTCTAATGCTTCTTTTCTTCCAGCCTGTGCACCTTCCATCAATTTCTCGATATCTGCACCGCTTACTGCGATTGGAAGAAGACCTACCGCTGTCAATACAGAGAAACGTCCTCCGACATCATCCGGAACAACGAATGTCTCGTATCCTTCCTCATTAGCAAGGTTCTTCAATGATCCTCTCGCTTTATCTGTTGTCGCATAAATTCTCTTTGCAGCTTCCTCTTTTCCATATTTTTTCTCCAACATTTCTTTGAAAATACGGAATGCAATTGCAGGCTCTGTTGTTGTTCCTGATTTGGAAATCATATTTACAGAGAAATCTCTGTCTCCGATTACATCGATCAGATGTTTGAGATATGTGCTGCTGATGCTGTTGCCAACATAATAAATCTCAGGTGTCTTTCTAATCTCTTTTGAAACAACATTGTAAAAACTATGTCTTAAAAATTCAATTGCAGCTCTGGCTCCCAGATAAGAACCACCGATACCGATTACGAGCAATACCTCGGAATCATTTTTAATCTTCTCTGCCGCTTTCTGAATGCGTACAAATTCTTCTTTATCATAATCAACCGGCAAATCAATCCATCCAAGGAAATCATTCCCTGCTCCTTTTCTGCTTAAGAGCAATTCCTTTGCATCCATTGCCAACTTGCTCATATAATCTACTTCATGTTTTGCAACAAATGTACTTGCTTTTGAATAGTCAAATGTGACTTTATTTCCCACGTTTATCCTTCCCTTCTAATTGGTCTCATAGATGTTATTATTTTACCAAACGGGAGAGGGGAAAGTCAAGAAATTATAAATATCTGTTCACAATTTGACTTTAAAGACTTAATGCAATTTGGTATGTTCATTTTATCAGTACTGACCTTCATTTATCTGATCAGTCATTAGTACATAGAAAAACCACCCTGATACTTTGACGAGTTGGGTGGTAATTCTAAATTATTTTCAATTGGTCAACCACTTTTATGTGGCGATTGTTCTTTTTGTATCTTTAATATAGCACATCCGCATAGACTGCACAAGCAATATGTTCTTTTCACTCTCTATAAAAATCTCTTTTTATCCAATTTGAATATTACTGCCAATGCCACATAGCATATCGCGATCACAATCACCCCATACGCCAGTGAAATTCCAACTTTATACTCCTGCATATTTGTGACCATAGAAATAGAGATTGGGCGGTTGAACACACCGTACAGCAGGGCAGACATCGTGTACTCGCCGATTGTCCGAATCAACACCAGCACTCCGCCTGCCAGGATACCCGGAGCGATATTCGGTATGACAACACGGGTAAATGTATAAAACATATTTGCACCAAGACTTTTTGACGCCTCCTCAATGTTCGGGTTCATTCCCAAAATCGCCGTCTCATTGGAATTTAAAAGCAGCGGAATCGCTGTGATTGTATACGCAATCGGAAGAATCGCAAATCCGCCAATCAACGACTGTCCAAACGCAAAAATTGTCTCCTGCCCAAACGCATTAATTAAGTTGATTGCCACAACACTCGCCGGCATTGTCCACGGAAGCAGCAGCAATACTTTCAAAAATGTATGAAATTTATTTTTATATTTCACAAGCATATAGGAACTGGGAACAGTAATCAGAAGTCCCACTGCCACCGCAATCGCCGACATTTTCAAACTATTCAGTAGCGGTTTTAGTACTCGCGGTTTTTCAAAAATTACCCGATAGTTTTCCAATGTGAATGCATGTGGGAAAATTTCCTGCATGATAGAACTTGTCTCTGTAAAAGACAGATATACAATTGTGACAATCGGAAGGATAATAAACACAATCTGCAAAAATACAATCAGTCTGCTCACAATCGAAAGCACACTGCGTCGTCCTTTTCCCGCCTGAATCGGTGTACTTCGCTCTGTGCTTTGTCCTCTATATCGTTTCCCGAAATACTGAATGGTCATCATCACCGCCAGACTGATTAAAAATAAAACGATGACCTGAACAGAAGCCATTTCCATATGATTGTTCGCCTTCGAACGCACAATCTGTGTGCTTAACACCTTATATCCTCCACCAATTAAATTCGGAGCAGAAAATGCACTGATTCCTGATGCAAATGTGACAATCGCAGACGACAGCACCGCCGGTGTGATGACCGGCCAGATCACATCCCGAAAAATCTTCCACCACGAAGCTCCCATACTCCGCGCCGCCTCAATTCCGGAATTGTCCACATATTTCAGCGCCACATACACATTCAGGTAAAAATACACATACTGTGTATAAGTGATGACAAACACAATCGCGCCAAGCCCCTGAAATTCATACGGTATCTTCTCCAAATGCAATGCATATTGAACTGCTTTCGTTAAAATTCCACTCTCACCGTAGAGCTGAATAAACGAAATCACAGTGATGACTCCCGGAATCATCATCGGACTTAAGAGCAGAATGTGAATAACCTTTTTCCATTTTCCCACCAGAAATGTCATATACATTGCCAGCATAATGCCGATTACGCCGCAAGTAAACACGGACAGTACACCGAGCACAACCGTGTTCCCAATCACCTTTCTCTGATTTGGATTTGAGAAAAATTGTCCGAACACCTGCAGACTATAACCGTCTTCCGTCTGCACCGCCTGAAGAACTGTCTGAAAAAACGGCATCAAAATATAGCCGACAATCAAAAAACCGAGTACCGCATACCAAATCCAACGAAAAATCCCCACCTTTTTATTCTTCATACCGCTTCACTACTCCGTCCTTATTTTTCAACTGCAGACAAACATTGTCGCCCACCTGCCATACTTTCATGCCTGCTCCCTCATTCATCTGCACCACGCGATAGTCCTGATTTTCCGCCTGAATTGTATAATCGTAATACATTCCTCCGAATTTCACTTCTGTAATGCAGCCTGAAATTCCGCACTTTCCATCTCCACTGATTGAAAATTCCTCCGGGCGGACAAAAATATAAGGTCTGTCCACCTCTCCCACAATTCCGAAAAACTCATAATCTCCCCGAACAATTTTATTGGACACCCCGACAAAATTTGCGACAAACTCCTGATTCGGCCTGTTATAAATCTCTTCCGGCTCTCCTACCTGCAGCACCTCTCCGTCCCGCATCACAGCGATTTTATCGGAAATCGCCAACGCTTCCTGCTGATCATGTGTGATGAACAATGTCGTGATACCAATCTTTTTCTGAATTGCTCGAATTTCTTCCCGCATTCTCACACGCAGAGCCACATCCAGATTGGACATTGGCTCGTCCAAAAGCAACATACTCGGCTCAATCACAAGCGCTCTCGCAATCGCCACACGCTGCTGCTGTCCTCCGGACAATTCCTGAATTCTCCGATGCTCAAATTCCTTCAAACCGGACAGTTCCATATAATAGTCACATTTCTCTTTGATTTTCTGTTTCGGGTATTTCCGAATCTTCACTCCATACGCAATGTTGTCCCGCACCGTCATATTCGGAAACAGGGCATAGTTTTGAAATACAATTCCCATGTTTCTCTTCTCCGGCTGCAGCACCGTAATGTCTTGCTCCCCGATACACACCTGTCCTTCCGTCGGCTGTATAAATCCGGCCAAAATGCGCAAAAGCGTTGTCTTTCCACATCCGGAAGGTCCAAGCAACGTGAAAAATTCCCCTTTTTTTATCGTCAGATTCACATTCTTCAAAACCGAATTCTCTTTTTTATCATAAGAATGTGAAATGTTCTTCAAAAAAATATCGCTCATCGTAACTCCTTTTTCTACATACAGAAATAGTGGAGAATACCCCCACTATTTCAAAACTTTGTACTTTATTTACTCGGCTGCAATCGCTTTGCTTGCATCAAGAATGTCTGTCTCCCATTTTTCTAACCAGTCTGTCTGATTTGCACTGATCACTGACCAATCTAATTTCATCGGCTCATATCCTGTCTGCATCCATTCCGGGGCATTTTCTAAAGCCGCATCTAAAGCCGGCATACGGTTGAATGAATTTGCCACCAGCTCTTCTCCCTCTTTGCTTCCCACAAACTCGATAAATTCTGCCGCCGCATTTGGGTGTGGCGCATCTTTGATTGCCGCGATACAGTCTGTGATTGTGATTGCCCCGCTTGTTGCATCGATGATCTCCAAAGGCATCTTGTTGTTGTCTCTATTGTCGATCACATTGTCCAAAACTGCCATAGAAATCGCAGCCTCACCTTTTCCGATCGCCTGGAACATCATACTTCCACTGTTATAATAGTTCTTTGTATTTGCATTCAGTTTTGTCACATAATCCCACGCCGCATCCTCACCGTCTTTTTCAGAATAGAATGAAACTAACGCTGCAATTGTAGATCTCATAGAAGAAGATAAGGAATCACGGGAAATGATTTTTCCCTGATATTCTTCTTTCACAAGGTCGCTCCAGTCCTTCGGCGCTTCCTCAGCGCTCATCAACTCTTTGTTGTAGAACATAACAACCGGAGTTTTATATGTTCCATACCAATATCCTTTTGCATCTTTATAATCATCTGCAAGCTCGTCCGCCCATGACGGTGTTGTCGGCTCATAGCATCCTTCTTCCTGAAGAAGCATATATGTCGCTGTGTCTCCCCCGAACATGATATCTGCCTGCGGATTCTCTTTCTCACTGCGGACACGGTCTGCAAGTTCTCCTTTCAAATTGATAAACTCTACTTCCACACCTGTCTCTTCCGTAAATGCGTCACAGATTGTCTCCAACATTTCCTCAGAGTGTGTCGAATAAATGACAAGAGAATCCTCTAACTCTGTTTTCCCGTTCTTTGCTGTGTCATCTTTTTTCTCGTCCTTCTTGTCCCCACATGCTGTCAAAGAGAATACCATCACACCAGCCAGCAATGCTGCCAATACTTTTCTTTTCATAGTAACCTCCAAAAAATTTCATTTCTTTTGACCTTTCCTTTAGCCAACGGTTACTATTATACTTATTTTCCATATTCTTTGCTAATTGTTTTTTTATATAAGATATATTGACTTTATCTATAAGTTATGCGTTTCTATCAGATAAGAACTATGCCAAAAATTCTTCTAAAATCCGGCGCACCTGCACTTCCTGCAGTCTTTTTTCTTCCACTGCATCTTTTTCTTCTTTTGCTGGTTCTTCGCGCTCCATGGCATATACCTGTTCCTGCTCGGAAACCGGCTCTTCCTGAACTTCTTCCACCGCTGCCACGACCACTTCTTCCTCAGCCTCCGGCTGGAATGTTTCTTCCATTTCCAGTACGCTTGTCTGACTTACGTTCTTTTCCTTATACAGTTTTGCATAACGATGGGCACAGACATTTTCCAAATAGTCAATCATATAGTTTTCTGCCATCTGCTGATAATAATTTTCATCGCTCAATATATGTACCATGCACAATATCACTGCACCGATTCCTGTCCATGCTGCATATTGGAATACCTGCTCTTCCAGTCCATATAGATAATATACCGCCACAGTTCCTGCCGTCCCCAATACCGCTACAATCCAAATTGTCTTTTTTTCTAAGTTTCGGAATGTATGAAGTCTGATTCCAAAAACCCGATATTCATAGACATATTTTTTCACAAACGCTTCTACATTTTGCACCTTGTCGCTGACCATACTGGCATGTTCGAATTTTGCCCGCACAAGTCTCATCAGCTTATGATTGCTTTTACTCATTCTGCTGGCCGCTTTCACCATTCTTCTCAACGTAAAATGGGCAATCAGCTTGCTTAAAACTCCAATCGCCGCTCCTGCTCCCATCGCATAAAAAATAATTTGATTTTCCACTAATGTCTCTAACATAATAAAAGAGCCCTCCTTCTTTATACTTGCATGTACACTTTGTGTCATGACTGAACTGTTGGCTTTATTATACAGCAAATAAAGAAGTTGGGTTCTTGAATCGTTTTACATATTTCAACAACAAATCACGCGAATTTCCGCATGATTTGTCACATGTTTTTTATAATCGTGGCAACAAACTCTTCACAAGCCTTACAGAATGTGTGATTGCCTGCTTTTCAAACTCCGGATAGTCCATCGTCGCACTGTTGTCGGCTTTGTCCGAAATTGCTCGGATAATGACGCACGAAACTTTATTTAAGTAAGCTGCATGCGCAATCGCAGCCCCCTCCATCTCTGTACATTTCGCTCCGAAATTAGATACTAATTTCTCTTTCACCTCCGCGGAAGACACGAACTGATCTCCACTCACAATACGTCCTACGAATGTGTGGATATCCGGATTCGCCTCTTCGTTGGCAGCTTTCGCTTTTTCTACCAATTCCGAATCTGCCGGAAACGAAAATGTATCCATCCGCGGCACCTGTCCGATTGGATCTCCAAAAATGCTTGCATCCATATCATGCTCTACCGCATCCGTAGAAATTACCATATCTCCGATATCAATATTGGCATCTAAAGAACCGGCAATTCCTGTGTTGATCAATGTATCCACTCCAAATTTATCTACTAAAATCTGTGTGCAGATTGCAGCATTGACTTTTCCAATCCCGCTTCTGACAACAACAACTGCTTTTCCACACAATGTTCCCTTACAGAAATCCATAGACGCAAATGTGACATTTTCTTCAATTGTCATAGCCTCTTTTAACGCGGCTACTTCCTCCTCCATCGCTCCTATAATACCTATCATAACTGTTTCCTCATTTCTATAATCTCATCTTAAAATCTTCGTATCCGAACTGTCGAACCACCCGGCATTCTCCATCCTTATCTTCCAATACAATTGCCGGCAGACGCATTCCATTGAATGTATTGTTTTTGACCATCGTGTAGATTGCCATATCTTCAAATGTGAGTGTATCACCTCTTTTTAGCGGCTCCGCAAATGAATAGTCACCGATTACATCTCCCGCAAGGCAGGTCGGTCCTGCAAGGCGGTAAGTATATGCCTTCTCCTCCGCCTCATAGCCGTCCTGAAGCGGCGGACGGTACGGCATCTCAAGCACATCCGGCATATGACATGCTGCGGACGTGTCCAAAATCGCAATCTGTATGCTGTTTTCCACAATTTCTTCTACTTTCGTAAGCAGTACACCGGCATTTAAGGCTACCGCCTCTCCCGGTTCCAGAAAAATCTCCAAGTCATATTTTTCTTTCATATCACAAATACACCGCTCCAATAATGCGATGTCATAGCCCTCTCTCGTGATATGATGTCCGCCGCCAAAATTCAGCCATTTCATCTTCGGCAGCCATTCCCCGAACTGTCTTTCCACTTCTTTCAGGGTGTCATGTAAAGGCTGCGCATCCTGCTCACACAACGTATGAAAATGCAGACCATCAACATATTCCAAAAGCTCCGGTCTGAATTTCTCAATCGTCACCCCAAGCCTCGATCCAGTGGCACATGGATCATAGATCTCGTGTCCCTCCTGTGTTGAATACTGTGGATTAATGCGAAGTCCTACACTTTTTCCCGCCTCAGCCGCTCTCTTTCCAAATCGTTCCAGCTGTTCAAAAGAATTAAATACAATGTGATCGCAGTAAGTTAAAATCTCATCAAATTCTTCTTCCTTATAGGCAGGTGAAAAAATATGCGTTTCCTTTCCAAACGGAATTCCCATCTCTTCCGCCCCAAGTCTTGCCTCGTACAAACCACTGGCTGTTGTTCCCGAAAGGTATTGCGCAATCAGTGGATACACCTCATACATGGAAAATGCTTTCTGGGCAAGCAGGATTTTACATCCGGTTCTGTCCATCACACCTTTTAGTATCTCAAGATTTTGTCTGAGCTGTTCTTCCTGAATGACATAACACGGTGTTGGAAGTTCATTTCTTCTCATCGGTTCTCCTCACCTTTTCTCTCTTCAAATTAATCAATCAATTCCGGATCTTCACTGATTTTCCATGGCAGTCCATATTTGTTCAGCGCTTCCATGAATGGATCCGGATCAAACTCTTCAATATTATATACACCTGCTTTGTTCCATGTTCCGTTCATGATCATCATCGCACCGATCATAGCCGGAACTCCTGTTGTGTAAGAGATTGCCTGAGAGCCCACCTCTTTGTAGCATTCCTGATGATCACATACATTGTAAATATAAAGTTTCTTTTCTTTTCCATCTTTTTTCCCGATGAAAATACATCCGATATTTGTCTTACCAACTGTACGAGGTCCCAATGACGCCGGATCCGGAAGTACTGCTTTTAAGAACTGAAGCGGAATAATCTCTTTTCCTTCATACATGATCGGTTCAATAGAAGTCATTCCTACGTTTTCCAAACATTTTAAATGTGTCAGGTAACTCTGTCCAAATGTCATAAAGAAACGGATTCTCTTAATTCCAGGTATATTCAATGCAAGAGATTCGATCTCTTCATGATGAAGAAGGTACATATCCTTCTCTCCAACTTCCGGGAAATTGTAAACACGTTTGATTTCCATCGGCTCTGTCTCTACCCAGTGACCATCTTCCCAGTAGGAACCTTTTGCAGACACCTCGCGAATGTTGATCTCCGGGTTGAAGTTTGTCGCAAACGGATAACCGTGGTCTCCCGCATTACAATCCATAATATCAATATAATTGATCTCATCAAAATAGTGTTTCAATGCATATGCAGAAAATACACTTGTCACTCCCGGGTCAAATCCACTTCCAAGAAGCGCTGTGATACCAGCCTCCTCAAATCTTTCACGATATGCCCACTGCCACTTGTATTCAAATTTTGCTGTATCTTCCGGCTCATAATTCGCTGTATCAATATAGTGTACTTTTGTCGCAAGACATGCGTCCATGATTGTCAGATCCTGATATGGAAGTGCAAGATTGAGCACTACTTCCGGTTTTTCTTTTTCAATCAACGCAATCAGCTCATCTACATTGTCAGCATCTACCTGTGCTGTTGTAATCTTTGTATTTGTCTTTCCTTCCAGTTTTTCTTTTAAAGCCTCACATTTTGAAACGGTACGGCTTGCAATACACATCTCTGTAAATACTTCACTTACCTGACAACATTTTTGAATTGCCACACTTGCTACACCGCCACAGCCAATAATTAATATTTTTCCCATTTTTTCTTCCTCCTGCTTTTATCCTGATTTATTTTGCCAATGCAATTAAAAATTCTCTCACAATCTTTCCTGCCACCGCAGTTGACACGCCGCTTTGATCATAGTGCGGACTAAGTTCGTTCACATCACATCCGATGACATTACAGCTTTCGCATACCTTTATAATCGCATCCAAAAGCTCTTTAAAACTCACTCCACCAGCCTCCGGCGTTCCTGTCCCCGGAAATACAGACGGATCTAACACATCCAGATCCACTGTGAAATACACCGGTTTCCCTTTTAATGCCTCTATCGCATCTTCCAACCCATTCAGGTCAAACGGATGCATCGTCACATGTCCTTCTTTCGACCACAGAAATTCTTCTCTGTCACCTGAGCGAATACCAAACTGATAAATTTTGCCGTCACCTACAAGTTCCCAGCACCGTCTCATCACACATGCATGTGACTCTTTCACATCCAGATATTCATCTCTAAGATCCGCATGCGCGTCAAAGTGTATGATATGAAGATTGGGGTATTTCTCAACCGCCGCTCTCATACTGCCAAGTGTCACCAAATGCTCTCCGCCGATCATAAACGGAACTTTACCATCCTTCAAAATCACACGGCATCGTTCTTCTATCATCTCAAGAGACTTCTTTGCACTTCCCATCGGCAGTTCCAGATCTCCGCTGTCAAACACACAATACTCTGTCAGTTCTTTGTCCTGATACGGACTGTATGTCTCCAGACCAAAAGACTCATTTCTGATCGCGGCACTTCCAAATCTTGTGCCTGGACGAAAAGACGTTGTCGAGTCAAACGGCGCTCCGTAAAGCACAATCTTTGCATCTTCATACTCAGACTCGCATCCTATAAACGTCACAATATTTTTATTCAACATCTTGTACTAATTCCTCCACATATGCCGGGAGTGCAAATACTCCTTCATGCAGTCTCGGCAAATAATATTTTGTCTGAATCCCACGCAGTTCCACTGAATTCCATCCATATCATGAATCGGATGATATCTCTTTGAAGCGAACCCAAACAGCCAGTGTCCTGACGGATAGGAAGGGATATGTGCCTGATAAATCCTGCTGATTGGAAAGGTTCAAGATTCTCTTGTGCATTCTCTGACATTGGAATGCCTCCTCCTTGTAAAACGGGCTCTCATGCTGGTTGATCATAATACCATCTTCATGAAGCGCATTAAAACAATTTCCATAAAATTCTTTTGTGAAAAGCCCTTCCCCTGCGCCAAACGGATTCGGCGAATCAATGATGATCAAATCATACGCATCAGATTTTGAACGGATAAACCGTAATCCATCCTCATGATAAATATGCACACGCGGATCATTCAAACTGCATGCCATCTGTGGAAAATATTTTCGGCACACCTCCACAAGAAGTGGATCTGCCTCTACCACATCAATCTGCTCCACCGTATCATATTTCGCAAGTTCTCTTACAACACCGCCGTCTCCTCCGCCGATTACAAGTATCTTTTCCACTTGCGGATGCACTGCCATAGGCACATGACTGATCATCTCATGATAGATAAACTCGTCTTTTTTCGGTGAGCATCAAATCTCCGTCTACAACAAGAATTTTGCCAAACTCTTTCGACTCAAGCACATCGATTCTCTGTATCTCACTCTGAGCCGAAAACACCTGATAATCCACTCTAATTGCCAGTTTTACATTGTCCGTATGTTCATCATGGAACCACATCTCCATCGCTTACACCTCCCTGTTATTTCAGCACGTTCAGATACTCTATCTGGGCATCTTCCGGTCCGGTCATAGAACATCCTTTTTCTTTTGCGTAAATAATATAATCTAAAATTTCTTTTGTAATCTCTTCCCCTGGCGCAAGAATCGGAATCCCCGGCGGGTAGCACATTACAAACTCACTGCAGACTCTTCCTACCGTATCGCTCAGCGGAAGAGACTCTTTTTCCGCATAAAATGATTCCTGCGGCGTGGTGACAACACGTGGGTCGATGTACTCTTGCGTCAACATTCCCGTTTTATCTTTTTGATAGCGTCTTTTTACTTCCGCCAAGGCACTCACAAGACGCTCCACTTCCTGCTTGCGGTCGCCGATGGACAGATATGCCAGAATGTTTCCGATATCTCCGAACTCAATCTGGATATCATACTCATCTCTCAAAATGTCATATACTTCGATTCCGGCAAGTCCCAGTTCCAGCGTATGAATCGAGAGCTTTGTCGTATCAAAATCAAAAATACTGCTCCCATTCACAAGCTCTTTGGAAAACGCATAATATCCGCCAATTTTATTAATCTCTTCTCTTGCATAGTCGGCAAGTGCAGCGACCTTTCCAAAAGCCTCTTTTCCGCGAAGCGCCAGATTTCTTCTGGAAATATCGAGACTGGACAGCAGCAGATATGAGCCACTCGTCGTCTGTGTCAGGTTAATGATCTGCCTTACATGCCCTTCTTTTACTCCTTCGCCAATGAGTAGAAATGAACTCTGTGTCAGGCTGCCACCGGATTTGTGCATACTGACAGATGCCATATCTGCCCCGGCTGCCATCGCCGAGATTGGCAAATTCTCTCCAAAGTAAAAATGCGTCCCATGCGCCTCATCCACAAGAACCTTCATATCCTGCTCATGCGCAAGTTTTACAATTGTCTTAAGATCCGAACAAATTCCATAATATGTCGGATTATTTACAAATACTGCCACTGCATCAGGATTTTCCCGAATCGCCTGCTCTACCTGTGACACTTTCATTCCAAGCGAAATTCCCAATTCTTTATCTACATCCGGATTCACATATACCGGATGCGCTCCACAAAGAACAAGAGCATTGATAACACTTCGATGTACATTTCGCGGAAGTATGATCTTATCGCCTTTTTTGCAGCAAGATAACACCATTGCCTGAACGGAAGAAGTTGTTCCGCCAACCATTAAAAATGCGTGTTTTGCTCCAAATGCATCTGCTGCCAGCTCCTCCGCCTCTTTGATGACCGATACCGGATGGCACAGATTATCGAGCGGTTTCATAGAATTCACGTCAATTCCAACACATTTTTCTCCAAGCAGTTCCACCAGTTCAGGATTGCCTCTTCCATGCTTATGCCCCGGAACATCAAACGGAACAATACGCATTCTTCGAAATCGTTCCAATGCCTCATATATCGGAGCTCTCTGCTGTAATTCTTTTTCCATCTTATCGTTCCTCTTTTCTATCAGGTTACTACAATTCCTTACCACGCGTAATTTTACATACAAAAAACGCAGGCAGGAATTTACATCATTCTTGCTTGCGTCTACTTCTTTATCACTTTCATGCGAACAATACAGTCCGAGACTGTCCTTCTTCACATTCCAGATATTTATGTTAGAGTCTATATAGCAAATATTTTACTTTTAATACTCTTATTGACCGTTTCACAAGTTGATGTGTTGTTCTCAACACCGGTTATAAAGTAACCAACTTATAAAATTTGAGCTTCTAACTCAATCAATAAGGCAGCATTCACTGCCAAAAATATTTGCATGAAACTCTAAACTTTTCTGCGTTCCATACGTTTTGTATTTTATAATATTTTTGCCCATACATCAAGCACTTTTCACAGTTTTTTTGAAAATATTCACAAATTGGTTGCTGTCTGCTCCTGTCAGTCCGTAGAAGAAACACTCCTTTGAGGGGTCATACTTGCACGTAAAAGAAAAAGTTTTGTTTCTTCTAGTTTTTTCATATCCCATTTGTTATAATATGTGAAACACTATTAATCTAATATCACATTCAGAGGAGGATAATTTCATGGAATACAGAACAAAGGGAGTCTGTTCCCGTATGATAAAATTAGAACTTGACGGAGACACCATTCGCTCCGTAGAATTTGTTGGCGGATGCTCCGGTAACACACAGGGTGTTGCCCGTTTAGTAGAAGGTATGAAAGTAGACGATGCAATCGCCCGCATTGAAGGTATCAAATGCGGCCCACGTCCAACTTCCTGCCCAGACCAGCTTGCTCAGGCATTAAGACAAGCTACCGGAAAATAAATTTCAAAATTATCTTATATATTTTTATAAATCAGGCAAAAAAGATTGCGCATCTTTGCACGAAGTGCATTTTTTGAATTACAGGATTCCAAAGGAATTTCTTATAATTCAAAAAGAAAAGGAATGGATGATTCCATTCCTTTTTTACCCGGGGGAACTATCGCAGCCACTGCAAATCCGTAGATTTTTAGCTCTATGAGCTATGTGGTTTTGTTCTTGATGTAAGCTCTCTCTATAATTTTTGTTAGTTTATGAGTTTCCTCATAATTACGCTTGCAGTGGCTGCGACAGTTCCCCCAGAGAGATGCTAAATTATATGACGGTTATCTCCAAAGACTACTTGTCATTGAACTACTTACATCAGTATGTGCGTAGTGAACACTTCTGACACGATAATAGTATCCTTTTCCCACCGTTAGGTTTTTACTGCTCCCTACCGTCCATGCATCATTTTCATTTGCTGTCCACGATGTTACTCGTACCCAATTACTTCCGGATAGTCGTTCTACAATTACATTCACTGAGACATCACACTTTATCGCAGCACTAGTAATTCCACCTGCAACAATTTTACCCGAACCAGCATCCTTGATAATAGATGTACCACTCGATAAATATACTCCCTTTGTTTCTGGTTGCATCTGACCAATAATAACATCTCCTGTCAGCAAATACGAAAAATCTTCTTGTCCTTTTTCATTCTCCTGAGCTGATACTCGTAAATCAACCATTCCTAAACTTGCCACACTCAAGCAAAATGCACTTGCTACTGCTATTATTTTCTTCTTCATTTTCTCCTCCTTCTATATCCCTATACTATATATACACATAAGTCGGAAAAAACTAACGCTATTTTTTAAAAAAATGTAAATTTTTTATAATTTTTTTAAATTCTTCCTCTTCCATACCATTTCCAGTAATAAAATATTGAATATTACCATATTCAAATGCTGCCACAATACGTTGTGTTTTATCATTTACTTTATAGCTTTTTATCTCAATATTACTCCCTTTGACTTCTATAGTAGATTTTGCTATTGCCTGATCTTCCCTGTCCACACCAATCGAACCTTCGTTATAATTAATATTCACCTCATATCTGAGACTCGTATTTTCCTCACCGCTATAAATCATTTGAATATTCTGCATCTCAGAATAGATAATTTCCTCTTCAAACTGCATATTTTGAGGGAGATAATCCATCCTCACCGGATCAAACCCAAACTCATCTTTTATCTTCTGATACGCTTCTTCCTCTTCACTTACTTTTGCGGCTACAATATCCTCATCATCAGAGTCAAAATTCGTCTGTTCTCTGTCTCCTATGTTCCAATTAAATTTATGCAATATCCGCTCCGGTCCTCCAAAGCTTGTAATCCCCACCGCAAATGCTGACACAACTGCTGCGGCCAGCACCACATACTTGCGCCTCTTTTGTTTTCTTTTGTAAATTTTTCCAAGGCGAATTAACTCCTGTTGTTCTCCCGACAATGTCTCTTCCGGGGCGTAATGTTCTTCTTTATACTGCTTAATCTGTTCATACAACTTCTGATCAATCTCAGAAGGCGCTGTCAGATCTGCCACTTCCGGATCAGCCTCCACCTCTCGCATAATCTGATCCGCCTCTTTTTTCAGTTCTTCCTGCAAAAATCGTTTCATTTCCTCATCCATAATGTCTCCTTATGCAACCGTCAACAAATTCCTTACTGTTCACTCCACTACTTACGTTCTTTTCTCCATTCCTCTTGACCTTTGCCAAAATACTGTTTAATATTATTTTATAGAAAAAACTTCGGAGGAATGTTATGAAACGTATTATTCTTACCGGTGGTGGTACTGCCGGTCATGTTACACCTAATATTGCTTTACTGCCCCGTCTAAAAGAACTGGGATATGATATCCATTATATCGGTTCTTATACGGGTATTGAAAAAGATTTAATTAAACAATTTGAGATTCCTTATCACGGGATTTCCTCTGGTAAACTTCGCCGTTACTTCAGTGTGCAGAATTTTACAGACCCTTTTCGGGTTCTAAAAGGATTTCGCGAAGCAAATAAATTGATTAAAGAACTGAAGCCAGATGTTATCTTTTCCAAAGGCGGTTTCGTCTCCGTTCCGGTTGTCATGGCAGGAAAACGTCGTCACGTGCCAACCATCATTCATGAATCGGATATGACTCCGGGACTTGCGAACAAGATTTCGATTCCGTCCGCAACAAAAGTATGCTGCAACTTCCCGGAAACTTTAGAACATCTTCCAAAGGAGAAAGCAGTGCTTACCGGTTCACCGATTCGTCAGGAACTGTTAGAAGGGAGCAGATCTGCCGCACTTGAATTTTGCGGACTGACCGATGACAAACCTGTTATCTTAATTATTGGAGGCAGTCTTGGTTCTGTCGCTGTCAACAATGCTGTACGTTCTGTTCTTCCTGAATTATTAAAAGATTTTCATGTCATTCACCTTTGCGGAAAAGGAAAGATGGATGATTCTTTGAAATCTTTAAAAGGATATGTTCAGTTCGAATACATTCAAAATCAATTGAAAGACTTGTTCGCACTCACAGATGTTGTGATTTCAAGAGCTGGTGCTAATGCAATTTGCGAACTTCTTGCACTGCATAAGCCAAATCTTTTAATTCCGCTCTCTGCAAACGCAAGCCGCGGAGATCAGATTTTGAATGCACGTTCTTTTGAACGTCAAGGTTTCAGTATCGTTTTAGAGGAAGAGGAATTAAACAAAGACACACTTTTAGATTCCATTCACAAATTGTATCAACACAGAAACACTTACATAGACGCTATGAAGCATTCTTCACAGCAAGATTCTATCAATACAATTATTAACTTAATTCAAGAAGCTGTCCACTAAATTATTGGAACAAATCAGCAAATGGTGTCGTTACGACACCATTTGCTTTCTCAGAACCAACTGACAACCTCTCTGTATTCATTTTCGTAATTCTTTCGTATCCATTGTCTGGCTCTATATAGTCTGCTATTCAATACTTCAACTGCAATTCCTAATTGTTCTGCTGCCTCTTGTTGCGATTTTCCAAAACAATACACTTGTGTAACTGCATCATACCATATTCTGTGGTCTTTATATAAACATTCAAAAATGCTATCTTCCAACTCCTCTGCCCTTCTCTTTTGCTCTGTTCTCAAATAGTATTCTTCCATATTGTTTATATTGCAAAATTTGTCTTTTGTCTCCTTTAGTACCTCAAATACTTCTCCTAATATCTCACGCTTTTTATCTCGATTGTAATTAAACGTAAAATTTCTAGCGGTTGTTACCAACCACGGATAAACATTATCTAAATTTACATTTTCAAAGTAAATATATAGTTGAAAAAATGTCTTTTGTGTAATTTCATTTGCCAAATCTTCACATTTTGCATAATGCATAGCCACTTTAAAGATTGAATCTTTATACGCCCGATAGATACTGTCGAATTTTTTATCTTTTGTCGATTTTGATTCCACAATAAATATCTCCCGTTTTTATTACTTCTCGTTCATTTTCTTTAAAATGTACTCTTTATCTTCCTCTGTCAAAGTACCCAGTTTCCACTTAATGTCAACTGTGTCGTCTTTGTATCTAGGAATCAAATGCATATGATAGTGAAATACACTTTGTCCGGCTGCTGCCCCATTGTTCTGCACGATATTATAGCCCTCACATCCTAAAATATCGCTCAGTTTCGTCACAATCTTTTTTGCAAGCACAAGTACTTTCGCTGCAATCTCATCATCCAATTCGTATAAATTTGCATAATGCTCCTTCGGAAGAATCAACGCATGTCCTTTCGAAGCTGGCTCAATGTCCAGAATGACTCTAAAGTCATCATCCTCATACAATGTTGCAGATGGAATCTCTCCTGCTGCAATTTTACAAAAAATACAATTTTCATCTCTCATTTTTTCTTCCTTCTTTCTTTTATTAATCCCTTTTAAATGTCTGTTATTGTCGTATTTTGTCGACGAGATTTGTTTGAATAACCGTCATACCAATGCTACACTTTCATATGAAAGGCGGTGCGATCTATGCAACTAAATAAAAACGAACAATTAGTCATAAGTAAAATTTCACATGAACTTCGAAACCCACTTACAATTATATATAGTACCCTTCAGCTCATAGAGTCCAGACATCCTGAGGCGAGAACATTTGACCATTGGCACGAACTGATGCAGGATGTAGAATTTATGTCAGTACTCTTAGATGATCTTTCCCGATTCAATCATGCCGGCGCCCTTAATTTTTCAACGTTCTCTTTCCGTCCATTTTGGGAATATATCTCCCTTTCTTTCGCCGCATCTGTCGCGGATACAAAATTGGAATATTTTTCCAAAATAGATTCTTCTATTAATCAGATTACAGGAGATAAAACAAAATTACAAGAAGTATTTTTAAATCTTTTGAGAAATGCTGCCGATGCAGCTTCCCCTGACGGAACCATCTCCATGACGGCCGAGCAGTCCAAAGATTCCATCATCATCCAGGTTCAAGACAACGGATGCGGTATCTCCAAAGAGCATCTGAGTTCCATCTTCGAACCATTTACTACATATAAGAAAAACGGTACCGGCCTTGGGCTTTCGATTTCTGAAAGTATCATACAAGCCCATGGCGGAACAATTGAGGTTGACTCTGCTCCACAAAAAGGATCAACGTTTCGGATTACGCTTCCAACAAAGCAGTGCTGTAACGAGAATTCCTGTCAGCAATCCTCCCACATGGGCCAGGTTGTCAACGCCCCCGCTTGTAAAACCGGTATATAAGCTGATAAGAATCATCACGATCATACCCTGTTTTGTGATATTTCCAACTCTTCCATGATTTAAAATCGCAAGACACAGCAAGGCTCCGGTCAGTCCAAAAATTGCACCGGACGCCCCTGCTGATACGCTATAATCCTGTCTCCATATATCTGCTGCCATGGACAATAGATTTCCTCCCAACCCGCTCAAAAGATATATCGTAAGAAATCTTGCTTTTCCGACAAACATCTCTACATTCCATCCGACCACCACAAGTGTAAGCATGTTATTCATCAGATGTGAAAAACCAAAATGTAAAAATATACACGTAAACAACCGGTAATATTCCTTATATTCCACTACATACGGGACATACATTGCTCCATGTTCCAACATATACATCCCATCTTCTGTTCTCCCTCCGAAAGAAAGAAGTAAAAAAACAATGACATTTACTGCAGCAATTCCAATTGTACAAACTGCTTTTTTCTGATTTCCCATAAAAATTTCCTTTCTATAAAATAAATATATCCTAATTATAGAAAGTTTGTACCTGAATTACAAGTCATCCTGTTCAATATGGATTTCGTCCCAATATCCCCATTTTCCTTTTTTCTTTTTGTCCAAAAGCCGTTTTACCGGTTCCCAAAAATCTTTTTTCTCATGAATCTCCGGTATTCCCTGTTCTTCCATACGCTCTTCATAATTCACAGCCGGAATCATTCTTTCTTCTTTTTTCTCCTCCTGAACTGCTTCCACCAACTCGTTCATAATACGTTCAATACTATAATTTTCTTCCATTGATGCCTTATGAATACTGTAGGCAAAATGAACCCCTTCTTTCTCCCTATAGTTCACCTCACTTACAAAGTATTCTGTCAGTCTGTGAAACTCTTCTTTCAATTCACACTCACACCTCGGAAAATAACAGAAATAAAATTCCTCTTTCTCGCAATAAATATATTCCGGATCCAGCAATATGCAGTTTGCCTCCAACATAAATTTACGAATTGTTTTAATCGTACGAAGTAATGCATACACAAGATTTTTCATCTCCTCATAGCTTAAGTTTGCCTTTTCATGAATTGCCTTTAAGGATACCTTCCCGCTGATATCGTAATAATACTGACTGATATTATCTACATACCGAATATCTGTCTTCAAAAGTCCGGGAATTGTGTTTTCCTTCAGCATATAAATCTGATAATCTTCCGCCTCGCTCTCCACTCCTTCCAAAATTAAATATGCCTTCTTTAAATCATTCTTATAACACGCTTTCACTTGGTATCTCCTATCTTTTCTTCTATTTTTTTATTTTTCGCACATTTCGAATATACGTTTCCGGTTCTGTCTGTTTCACCGATGCACTAACGTTTATCTTCATCCGCCTCTTTTTCGCACTGCACGTGACCGTAATCTCTTCTTTTTCCACTTCTATGTTTTCTTTCACATTAGAAAAAACAATCAGCTTCCCTTTTATTCTTCTTCTAAAATATGCCTCTAACTCCTCTTTTTTATAACTCTTTCTTTCACTTCCTACCACAGCTGTCTCATATGCAGCCCCCGACAGAATATTCTTGTCATGAAAATAAAATATGATATATACGCTTGCCATAAACACCATTAAAATAATCGGCACAACAAAAGATGCCTCTATTGTAAAACTGCCATTTTGGTTCTTCTTCACAGCATGATCACCCCCCAAATACGCTGCGGTCAAAAACGGGACAAACGGAACTGTGACATTCTTCTTCCACTGTTTGATTACAATGCCTGCAAGTGAGACAAGTCCTGTAAGAAAAAATGCAGTTGTCGCAACTTCCAACATACTGATACCTCCCAGATATATCCCCATATTTCCAAGAAGCCAACTATCTCCATATCCAATCGCTTGGTTTGTATATTTACTGATGAGCCAGAATATCGCTCCCATCAATGCACCTCCTGCCATACCAGCTATTTCCTGTCTTATAAAAATCAAACGAATCATAATTACGGTAAGACTCATAATGATCAGCAGCACCGTCGGTATTTTCTTTGTGCGAAGATCACTTATACTACACCAAAGCAAAAACAAAAGCATAATAAAATCCTCTATTTTACACATCTTTTACACCCTCCTCTTCCAAAAACTTCGGATAAAGGCACTGCATATACCGTTCGTTTTAGTCTGCTGCACGAAAGTGATCCATGATATCGATTACCCGTATCTGTGATGTATACCATTTGCTTTCCAAATGTTTTTCTCATACACGATTCACATGGATAATATTTTCCTCCACTTTCATTTCTCAATTGTTCCACATCTGATATGGCAACCGACTTTATAGACAATTCCAAATACGTGCAATCTGCATCTTTATGATATACAATTCCGGTATCTGTAATATAGACAGTCTCATCACTTTGATTTCCAAATCCATTTCCGGCATAGCCATTCCACCCTTTCACCCGCATAGATTCTTCCTGTACAATTGCAGGGATACGAAACATTAAAACTAGGAACTTCAACCTTATATATCAATGACAGATCCATAATTCCTGTACTTCCCCATGCCATTGACTTCCTACAGTCTATTCCATCCGAACCGCCAGAAATAACACTGTGATCCAGCCATGTTTCTCCCACATGTTCTACAATATGTTTTTCCAGCTTCCCTCGTATTACAAGCGGATTAACATATGCTTCCTCCGCGATTTCTTTTGCTGCACAATGGAGTGCAGATCTCATCACAGTCTGGACATTCATAATTTCCAGCAAATACACAAGGCTCAACACTGCAAAAAGAATATTGGCACCACCAACGCAGCCTCCACCGTGACACTTCCTTCAGAGGTGAATGAAGATGCCCTTTTCGATAAGAGATGACATTTATTTTGGGAGAGATGTGTCAAAAAAGAGTCTTTTCTCCTTTCATTTTTGTTTTTGATCATTTTTATAGTTTCTTTTGTGAGTATTATTGAATCGAAAGGACATCTTCATTCGACCCCTTTTCTTTTATTGATATCCAAAATATGTTGAAAATTCATATTGTACGCCACGCCGCAGTTTACATTTGCTTTCAATCTCTATACGCATCACACAGTTATCTGCCTTTAGGTCCAGATTCTGTTCTATTAAATCCAAAGCCCGCATAGATAATGTCTCTTTATCTTGCAGAATCAATAATCCTTTTAAATAATCCCGGTATGTCAGCCCTTCTCCTGTATCCTGATCCACATCTTGTATTCCCTGCTCTCCGATATTCAAAAGTTCTGACAGCTTCAGTTTCCAAGTCTCCTTACTTTTTACAAGCGGCACTTTCCTTCCCGCTACAAGAGTCCGAAGATCTGCAAGCCCCTCACCATACGCCCATGCCAACAGGATTGCATGCTTTACGACCTCTGTAATTCCCGGAACAGTAAGGAGCGTACATAAAGACAGCGCCAGAACTTCCGCCTCCGCTTTCTTTACCTCATCCGTAAGCAGATATGCATAATTGATTCCAAGTCGAATTGGCAATATTTTCTTTACAACGGCTTCTAGATTCTTCTGATCATTTTCATACCCTCCAATCAGATATTCCAACTCATAGTCCAATGCACGTTCCTCCTTCGTTTGCGTAATATCCGCAAAATGTTCCAGCAGATATTTTTTCCAAAAAAAGGAGTTTTCCGGTCACTTCATTTTTC